>Ga0187870_1000233_pt1 | contig 72026 bp, 78 predicted proteins | sample June2016WEW_13_1_3_FD_132974 | JGI IMG/M metagenome (GOLD analysis project Ga0187870, IMG submission 132974) | Peatland microbial communities from SPRUCE experiment site at the Marcell Experimental Forest, Minnesota, USA - June2016WEW_13_150 | ecosystem: Environmental > Terrestrial > Soil >...
ACAGCTTCCTGAAGCGCTCCCGTACCTTGACGGAGAATGCCAAGCCAGGTTAGCTGATTGATGTACGGCTCAGGTGGGTCATTACCCGTGACGAGCCTGGGTCAGTTCGCCTGACGGACGGCACGTATCAAGCCGCTGTTCGGGAAGTTAGCTCCGGTACCGATGCCGAACGATGGAGTGTAATATAGAATCACATCCTTGATGATTTGCCTGATCTCGTCCCTCAGATTGAGTTCCCCAACGTATGACTCCATGTCAAGGATGGACATCACTTCTTCGATGTTGAAAAGATCGGACGAGAAATAGTTCTTCCCGGCTGATAGTCTAGCAACCTGCCCAAAGAGCCTGTCGAAATGTGCGTACTTGGCTGGCTCACCATAGCGCATGTCCTGCGCTTTGAAGTAAAAATTGTTCATAACAGGAACGCCTGCATAAGCCGAGAAGCCTGCTCCCAAGACATACGCTACGCGTTCAGTCATGAGTTCCTCCACTTTAGGAGACCATTATACACTATCTTCCTGCTGAACTAGTTCCTCGTCGGACTTCTTGACAACACAGAAAAGCGAGCCACACTACATCCATGAAAAGCAAGAAAGCAGTTCCGCCCTTAGGGCTTACTGAAGAGCAATATAAGTTCCACAAACTCGCGGGGTATGACCTACAAAATGCGGAACTTGCTCTTGAGCGAATCCCTACTTGCAACGACAGGTTCATCCAACATGCCCTAATAAAGGACGCAGTTATCTCCTATGCGAAGCCCTTTTTTAATAGTCAAGGAACCTATCGAAACAACTACCAACTTTCCTCCAAGTTCGTCTCGAAAGAGTTCAAAGACCTTCACAAGACAATTCTCTCTTCTAGGAAAGAGGTGTTCGTCCATACTGACCTGACAGCAAGGACTCTTGAAATAGCCAGAATCAAGGGAAAGATTGAGTACATGTACATAGTGTCAGTTCATGGATTATCGCCTGATGAATTTCTGCCCCTGATCCCCAAAATGAAGGAACTCGTGAAGTCTGTCAGGGACAAAAACAACCAAGCTATGATTGAGATTCAGAGGAATGTTTTCGACAAGATTCCTTCTCAGCCGGAAAAGAAGTCACCAACTCAAGATGCGTAGATGCTGAACCAATAGTGAATGGACTTGACAACAGCGCATGACATAATAAACTGATTTCAGATTGGGCTGGGCAGCCCAAGATGCTCTACAACTTTGATTTAGTAACACCCTGTCTGGATTGCCACTTCCCAACCCAAAATCCTAGTTAAAAGGAGAATCCAAGGAGGAAACGTAAATGCCCAAGGAGAAGCTTTATACAGCAAAGCAAGGTGCGCATATGACGCGCCTGACACTCTCATCGTTCAGGTCAAAAGCAAGTAGGCTCATGATCAAGGGGCAAAGGCAAGGCAGACAGGTTTACTACACGCGAAGGCAGTTGGAAAATGTTTATCAGGGCATCTCTTCAAAGCTTGAAAAGGCATCCAAGGCAAAGAAAACGGCAAGAACAAAGACTATCAAGCGGAGAGCCGCAGAAAGGCGAAGGAGGGTTAATGATCGTTTGAACGAATGAAATACCGTCATGGCAGCAGATGGGAGCTTCTTATGAACGAACAGCAGTGGGTAGAACTGATAACTCGAAAACTCAAAAGTGCATCCCTTGGTTCATCTCTACTGATTGAGCAAGGTAAGATGGTTCCATACGCACACGAAATCCTACACTATTCTGACACCGGAAAGCCCTATTACATACAGCGGAAATACGAAACTGACATTCTAATCTCTGATAAAGCGGCTGACAACACCACCAAGCCAAGGGTGATTATTGAGGCGAAGATAAAATCGGTGACGACCCACGACGCTATTACGTACAGCCAAAAAGCCTTCGCGCACAAACATATTCATCCATATTTAAGATACGGAATTATGCTTGGGAAGCATCACTCCCTTCCGGGGAGACTATTCCGGCATGGCATTCACTTTGACTTTATGCAATCATTTGTGGATTTTGAACCAACCGCCGCAGAGTGGGAAAACTTCTTGAGGATCGTCAAAGACGAGCTAAAGAACTCTATTCTATTGGAGGATGTGATCTTGAACACAAGGTCAATAAAGGATAGGGCATTTACTTCTCTCCAAAAAGGATTGGATTTACGATCCAAATAGACGGAAGAACTGCTGATCCCTTGATTCACTATTTCAGTAATCCCTGCGCTTTTATATACTCCACAAGCACGATCCTAAGGAGACTTTCCAAATGATAGACTTTAACAGAGTATTTGAACTATCCAAATGGCTTGACAACCTCCTCAGATCAGAAAGGAAGGGGTTTTCATTTCTTGCTCCGTCTGACATTCCCAGTGAGGGTGGAATCTATATCATCTCAGACCTTTCCAAAGACCAAGAAGAATTCGTTTATGTGGGACAGTCAAGCAATCTCTCGCAAAGACTGTATACGAATCAACTTCAGGGCGATCACGCTGCATCCCAAATCAAGAATGCTCTTGTGCACTTCAATAGGACGAAAGACCTATCAGCAGCCAAGGATTATCTAATGAAGAACTGCGCGGTGCGGATTGACGTAGTGCCTGATTATCGGGAGCGAGAAATGAGAGAGGGCTTCGCCAAGGCTATCTTGAAGCCTGAGTTTGCGCTATACAAATCGAAGGAACATTAGTCGAAAACTTCGCATATCGAGAAAGAGTCATAAAATCTCCGACAAGCTATAATAACCGTAAGCCCCGCCCTCGAAATCCTGCCTTGCAATCTTTAACTTTTGCCCTAGCTGAAAGACGTGTATGCGGACTTTTGTCTTGTCTTGCGGGAAAACAATAAGCTGTTCCTTGAACAGACGAATCATATTCTCGTTGCCAGAAGAAAGTATTTCGGCAGCGGACATCACCCTGTACCAATCGATCTTACGGACGTATTCCGCAGTTCTTTTGTTTGTGTGTGCGGGTCCATAGCACGGCATAAAATGAGTTATGATCTTATGCGCGTAGGTATGGAACGTATCCCCACCGTCGAAATAGAATCCTATCGGATCAGCGTTCGCCATTTCGTACGTCGAGTTTTTGAAAACGTGCCTGTAGATCACTTCCTTAGGTGTTGTGCCCATCCGCTACTCCCTGCCAATCCCGTCACGACGCTTCGTTTTGGCTTGCGCGATGTTTGGCTTGTACCTAGCCGAACCTGTTCATTCTGCGTCGCCCCTTTCCCCATGGTGGCAGGTGCCCTCTACGCCATCAATCCTTCTTTCAAGGACAATCGAGGCTCTTGTCGTTCCAATCAATTGTGACTCCGTAGGCTACATAGTCAGGGGGCGTCAGGGAAGTGTAGAAACCTACAAGTATCTGCCTGACGCTCTCATAGTACCTTGCCGAGATTAGTCTGCCATTTGGACCGGCAATCAGTGACTTCAGACCCGAGTACTTCTTCTCATCCCAGTGCTTTGTTGAGTTGTAGTACTCATGCATCCTTTGGTAGTGATCCACATATGTAGGGTCTATTCTAACCTTGTTCATCATCTGCACCACTTTTGCGGGACTTCTCTTGAAACTCATGCCCTTCATGGCAGGATTCCTTGCAAGTTGAATCTCAAGTGCTGCTCCCATGGAGAAGATAGTGAACCTCAACTCAAGAACCTTTGGGTACTCTTCTCCAAGATTCTTCTTGAGGGTTTCCGTGGCATAGGTGAAGTAATCCTCCACATCACTGTCAACTCTTGTGAAGTCTTCAGCCTTCGCTGCCGGGTTTTGCGTGATTATCTCTTGAAGCCAACGCTTTGTTCCTTCTATGTCGTTGAAGGACCCGGTCGTCTTCACGGTTCCTGTGGAGTCGTTGTAAACGAGGAGACAGCCGGTTGTACTTGCTGGCTGTGCAGCCGGAGTAGCATAAATCACCTTCAGAAGCCCGGCTGCTTTTCCTTTGAGATCGTCACTGTCAAAGTAGGTCGGTGACATTTCATTCCTCTCTCGGGCTGATTCTACCAGATCAAGCCAAGGACCTACAGTCGCTTGCATGGTCAACCACTAGGTACAGCAAGAAGCATGGACCGCAAGAGCATTCAAAAAGCTGGCAGCTAGAAGCTGACTACATGGCGCGAAAATAAGGTCGCATCGAGCCTACTTCACCACCCCCCTTCTCCTTCATGTACTCGGCAAGCACCATCCTGATCCCCGTCGCTGTCGGAATCCTGCGTTCTTTGAAGTAAGCCTCAAGAACGTCCAAATCCACATCGCACATTCGGAGGTTCCCAATCGTGCTCTCTCAACTGAATAGTTGCCCCTGTCCCGAGATGAGAGACTGGAACTTATCGCAACGTAGATGATAGTATTCGCCTTTAGCTGCTTCCTCATCAAAGTGAACAATAGGATGCTCAGGGAAGTGAGATATCGTGAACCTTCTGAAATGGTGAAACTGACCCAAGTCCTTGTAGGGACTCCTAAGAATCTCATCCACAAGCGCAAAAATATCTTCGGCTACTTTCCTCTGCCCCATATTCCTTGGGTTCGTTACGTGGATACAGTAGGTAACTGCGCCTAGAAGCACGTCAACAAACTGGATGAACTCGGCGGCTTCAGGACTTGTTACCTCTGTTCGGTGATCGGAATCAACGAAGCATACCTTGGAACATTCGAAATCGGCATATGACTGGTCTCTCTTTGTTCGTGTGATGACGTGCCATTCAAAGTATCCGTGGTTTTCAAGATTGCCCTCCCGGTCGTGGTAAATATCTTTTACTATCACAGGGTTGCTGGGGAAAAATAGCTTCAGCATTCCTTGAAGGGAAGCCCGGAAAAACCGATTGTATACGGTCGCATACTTGCCGAATGAAGATGCGTCCTCTCCGAAGAGGGAGTAGTCCATATTTGAGTTATCGACCCCCGTGATATCGAAATAGATTTTCCATCTTGGACTATCGGCTTCTTCAAGTATGTGTCCCATCCACTTCCGTGCAAGCTCAACTTTCTCTCCCTTTGCTTTCGAATCCAAGTTTGCAAACTTGAGTTCATATTGATAGCCAACTTCTTTTCGGTCTTTACGAAGTTGCTCCAAGAAACTTCCACGGCTATTCTCTTCGACGATCATTAGACAGTGATAGTCCCAAACTACGTCAACCTTTTTTCTCTCATCGGAGTAGACCAAAACACGTTTTCCCAAAAGCCCCTCTTCCTGTTCAACGGTTGTATGCCTTGCCATCGCTGCCACCGTCGAATGAGGTTACCTTTCTCAAGCTGTACTGATCAGCTTGCACAAAGTATCCAAGGTTGATTCGAGTCCGTTAGGTTTGTATCGCAAGTGGTCGGGATGGTAACACCTATATGCCCTGTACGGCAGCCCTTTGATTTCTGCCATCTCCCTCACGTCATATCCGGGTACAGCTTCAATCGGATTTGGCGTTGGATCAGGGTTGAGACAAACTTGACGCAGGAGAAGCTCGTCATAGTTCGGTCCTGTGGCGAATACAATCACGTTTGCACCCACCTTCTCAATTTCCGCATACAGGATACAGAACTCCCTCTCGTTGAACTGCCGAAAGCGATCATCAGGTAGACTGTTTCCTTGCGAAATCTTGCCAAGGTTTTCCCAAATCCAACCAAGGTCGTGCTTTCCGTTTAGTCGTTCGTTGAGGTTGGAGGCAAAATGAAAGAACGCAGAGTCAGTCTCGACTCCATTCTTCAGAGCTTTTGTCTGTACTGATAACTGGTCGAACAGGAGCCTTCGCTCAATCGCGTCTTTCATCGTGATCGAAGTTTTCGACTGTTGTCCAACCACCATGAGCTTCGTTTTCATCTCGCCGTATTCGTCGAAGATATAAGGCACGTACGGGCAGAACAAGTCGTCGGGCACAGGGTATCCGCGCAGCATTATTCTGGCATAGGTCTGCATCAGTGCGGGATCGAAAGCGTCTCTGAGCCTTTCCCTGATCGAAGCAGTTGACATACGGAATCCTCTTTTTCGAACTTGCTTTCGCTCATATTAAGTCCGGCACTTGGGGCGTTGCAATCCCCTGATTCACGTATCCAATTGTTGCCATTTTGGATTCTTTGGGTTACTGTTCTGGAGAAGCAGTTGCCTAAAGTGATGGCAACAAAAGGAAAATAAAGTGATCGATAGAATCAAAGCCGCATTTGAGCCGCTTCCCAGTGGACCTGACAAAGAGTGGACGAATGAAATAAAGAAACGCTTCATCAACCTTGGTCTCAAAGAAGGCTACAGAGTCCATTCGACTCTCGGCGAGAATCTCGGACAGGCGGGGGGAGAATGGCTCTACGATCTCTGTTGGCTAAAGTATGACCAACACAGGGATGAAGCCGTTGATTACGAACATTTACAAGAAGTCGTTTTGGCAATGGAATCTGAGTGGGGGAATACCGATGCTGTGATTGATGACTTTCATAAGCTTCTTCAATCCACTGCAAAGTATCGGGTTCTCATATTTCAATCGAAAACGCCTGCCGCTTTCCTGAACTATGCAAGGACTAACATAGGCATCTACCCGCACATCCCGGGTTCTTGCTTTCTTCTTGCCTGCTATTCCGAATCAGAGAGACGTTTCCTGTTTGAAGTAATTACGCCTTAAATAGACCTTCCTTGATTTCTTTGCCTTCGGCTTTGCCGCCTTCCTCGTTGTCACCTTTGATTTCGGAATCGGGCGGGTCAGGATTTTGAGAGCGTCAGCTTTTGTGTAATGTTTCTTGGTTCGCACTTTTTGCTGAAGCCGAGCCTTGTTAGCATTGCGAAAGCCTTTCCCCTTTACAACTCATTACTGGTCCCTTAGTATTCTTTAACAGGAGGAAACAATAAGTGGCAAAGCAGGAGCGTTTGTATTCAGCGGCAGAGGGAGCCTATGCGACAAGGTTAAGTCTTTCCTCTTTCAGAACGAAAGTTAGCAAGTTAGGTATCAAGGGAAAGAGGCAGGGTCAAAAGGTTTTTTACACAAAACAAATGTTGCAAGATATTTACGATGGTGTTCCGGCTAGTAAGCCTATCAAACGGAAAACTACTGCAAAGCGAAAAAGGGCTTGACAGTCTTTCCGATTGCGGGAGAACAAGGATGAAGCCGAGGGGGCACAGCCATGAACACACTTTCGAAAATCCACCTTGAACTCAGGTATCACTTCATGTGATTGTCGGAAGAAACTTTGCGTATAGAAAAAGAATTTGAGGGAAAGTATGGACTACGATGCAGAGCGAGCACGTTATAAACCAAGCAAACTTAGGGCTTTGTTCATTGCGGAATCTCCCCCATTGCCACATAGCAATAGATTCTTCTACTTCGAAAAAGGTATGGAGAGGGACTTATTGTTCCTTGAGACAATTAGAGCTTGCTTCCCGCAAGCTACAATGGGCAAATCAGCGAGAGAAATTCGATTGGATAAGTCTGAATATCTAGATGACTTCAAGAGTAAAGGGTTCTATTTGATAGATGCTACAGATACTCCAATTGCGGGATTGAGCAAGAAGCAAAAGCTTGAGGCACTATCGCAAAGCAAGGAATTCTTGCAAGACAAAGTTCGACAACTTATTAAAGGCAGGACACCGATAATACTGATTAGCCACAGCGTTTGGCAGACACACTCAGAGTCCTTGAAGAGCCTTGGATATAATGTCGCGCACAAGAAGCCAATTCCATTTCCAGCCTTTGGGCATCAACCGACTTTTAGAACCGCTGTCACGTCAATTCTGGAACTAAACGGACTCATATAATGGGAAGAAAAGGATGCCATCTATTGCTCCGACAAGAACAACAACCTGAAATAATGGAAGGCTACGTTCGGCAAGGGCGGCTACACGCTCACCATTAGCGGGGCTGGTCGCAGGGCGGCGGCGCAGCTCGGCTAGAAGTTAGGTGAAAGGTGTCCAAACATGAGTGTTTCTCAAACACCCGAAGAACTCAGAAATCACTTGAAGCAACAGATGGGCTTTCTTGTTAGATCAGCTGACTCATATGACAATGGATTTGCCGACGAAGCAAAAAGACTGGCTGTAACAATACGTGTGCTCGTGCATGACACCCCGAAGACCAGGTGCTTGTTGGGGCAGCTTGATGAATTGAATCGTGATTTCCTCGATACCGCTGCGCCTGATATTGAAGGCAATTTGATGCCTTATGGTGCCTTGATCCAGATGGCTATGAGCACCTCTGGTGCCATATACTTGCCTCTACTTGATAACCCTCAACCGGCTAGTGCGTCGAAAAAGGTTCCCTTCAGAGAGTGGTGGGAACGTAATATATTCAGAAACAAGGAAGGAGAGGTCCTTTCGCGTAAGCAAATGATTCTTTCTGTGGCAAATCAAGATGGAGGTGCCCACATTGATCCCTCTCTAAACGAGGCTTATGCACATCTTTCAAGAGGTTCAGGGATGGGCTGGTATTTTCAGTCAGAAGAAGAAACGCACTACTTGATAAGACCTCCAGAATTGGCTGCAGTCCGACAGATCGCGCACGAAATGCTAAAATCTTTAGATTCTACCTACGAAAGGAACCTGTCGGTACCAGCCGGAGCGATATTGATAGCATCACCTTCACTCATAGATGTAACCCCAGAAAAATCCCTCAAGCCGCACACGGCTACTGGATCGAGTTCAACCTTCCCAAAGGTAGGTCGTAACGACCAATGCCCGTGCGGCAGCGGCAAGAAATACAAGAGATGCCATGGGTACTAAACGGACAAAGCGCATACCTTTCCGAATTCCATGGGCTGATAAACTCTGGGTCGGCGGTGCAGCTCAGCTTTGTGCTATGGCTCCCGAAGCACATTCACGCCAATGTTGAAATGTGGGTTTCTTGGATGGGAACGACGTCGCTTATCTCGTTTACAACATACGGTCCTGGAGCGGTGTTTGAGGTCCTAATGACTATTGGAGAAATGCTGATATCGTTAGGGTTCAATGTGGAAGACTACGATTCCATCGCGGACAGACTAAGGAAATCCAAGGTCAGAGCAGAGCTATACTTTGAGATCACTGGTGGGCTATCTGCTGCTGCATCACGGTTTATCAGGTCTGCAGAAACTTCTGATGCCTTTACGAAATCGATAACAGAGGATGGCGACGCTCCTCCATTTCCTGCAAGGTACCTTCAAGACCAAAGCCTTTTTGACTTTTTTATTAATGGTCACTCGGCTATTGAAAGCTTTAGTTACTGCCTGCATGCGCTCGCAGCGCTGCTTGACGACACCGGCGTTCTATCCATGGAGGAAAAAAACATCCGATTCATTAGTCCAATAACCGTGCAGAGCACCTACTCCAAATTCTACCCGGAAGATCGCTTAACATTAGAATTGAAAAAACTTGTTGATAGTGCCACCTTTAAAGAATGGAAGCACATTCGGAACGTGATTATCCACAGAGGCAAGCCAGGAAGAATAATCTATGCCTCTAATCGCAGTGAGAATTCTGAACCTGCCGAATGGAAGGTTGGATTGAGACTTGACTCCAATACAACTGTAACTAGACTCACTTGGTTGAGAGACTCTTTGAATAGCTTGCTATCTTCGCTAAAAGCCTTTATTGAAACTCGGTTTGAAGAACCTATTGAAGAACAGAAATGACTGCTACATAACTCAGAACATTTGTTCGAAGACAAGAGCTTTTATATGTGGGAGCTGACAGTTGCGTTTAGGATAGGGCACCTACTACCTCATCCGGCGGTGCAGATTACAGGTCGGCGGCATGGCTCAGCAATCTCCACTTTTGTAAGCTCTTTCAATTCCATCTCGCCCCGCTCCCCCGAAGCATTATACCCTACCTCCTTGACGGAAGGGCGGCTTTCCGAAAAAAGCTTCATTGCTTTGCCCGAACGCCCGAACCCCAAGAACCCATCCCAAGCTGACAGCCTAGCCCGCCCTGGTCGCCTCTGGTGGGTCCAAGACCGGAGGGGCAGAAAGAAAGTAGTCCCTCCACACAGCGATTCGCTGGATACCCCTCCAGCCTTCAATAGCGGTCGTTCTCGGCACCCTTCCCGCGTCCCAACTTTATTTTCTGAAACACTGGATAACAGCGGACTCCGCCGTTATATCACTTATGAGAAGACACGTTCTCACCAGCCACAAAGGAGGATCAATTTGGGCGATCTGATCAAGAGCAGCTTTCCGGCATCGTCACTCCCCGATGGTAAGAACCCTGCCTTGGTCTACTTGATGAGTCTTCAGGGGAAGGGTCGGAGGACTATGAAGGGAACCCTTGAGAAGATCGCAGCGATGCTCGGCTACAGCCTCCGCTCGATGCCTTGGCACAAGCTGCGCTACGAACACGTCCAAGCCATTCAAACCAAGTTCACTGAGGAGGGTTTCGCTCCTGCTACGGTGAACAAGGCGATAGCAGCGGTCAGAGGAACTCTGAAAGCCGCTTGGAGGCTTGACCTACTCAGCGGCGACGAATACGCAAAGGCTCACGATGTCAGACTCGTTGCTGGCAGTCGCCTCCCTGCGGGAAGGTGCCTCTCGGCAGAAGAGATTGTGGTTCTCTTCACCATAGCCCAAAGAGATACTACCCCTTGCGGATTGAGAGACGGTGCAATCCTTGCCCTCGGCTATGCGGCAGGACTCCGAAGAGCAGAGATCGCATCCCTCGATCTCGATCAGATCGAAGAGGAGGGAGAGTTCCTTTCGGTCAAAGTTGTCGGCAAGGGCAATAAGCAAAGGATCGTCTATCTCAACAACGGCGCACTGAATGCTCTGAAGTCATACATCGCCCTCCGTGGACCAGAACCCGGTGCGTTGTTCTACGCTGGAAGGAAGGGCGGGAAGATCATCGTCGGACAGCGAATCAGCGATCAGGGCATCTATGGAATCCTCCTGAAGAGAGCAGCGGCGGCAGGAGTCGAAAACGTCAGCCCTCACGATCTCAGGAGGTCCTTCGTGAGCAATCTGCTGGACCTCGGAGTCGATCTCTCGACCGCGAGCAGCCTCTGCGGTCACGCTTCGGTGCAGACGACGGCGAGATACGACAGACGACCCGAGGAAGCGAGGAAGAGAGCCTCAAAAGTGCTGCGGATACCCGTAGGCGCTTCGGCGACCACTCCATAGTTCGTCGCCGAAAACACCCGACCCTTCAAGCTGACCGTAGCCTCCGCTGCGGCTGGCAGGATTTGACCGGATCGGGTATTCTCCAAAAGGTCCAACGTGGCGGTAGGAAAAGTCAGGGCTGTGGGAGCGGAAGGGAGCGCACTACATCAGGCTGTCCCGCTGAAATGAAGCGCAGTAATGAAAACAATCTGGACCAGTGACGCGAGCTACCTATTCAGCAGAATCTCGACCAAGTTCGATCACTTGACAGACATGACAGGCTTCACCCTTGAAGGCGGGGGGTGAGAACAGTGGACAAGTTTGGCTTCAAGGAACTCCCGCGCTTCTATAGCCTGACCTTTTTGGTTGTCTGCCCATTCTGTTCAACGACCCGATTGCATCGCCATCAGATGACTGACACGATCTATACGTGTCAGTGTCGCTCATGTGGCATGGACTACTCGGTCCTTGATGGCGACTCGACTCACACTTCTGTTTCAAGCTTGGTGGGTAGATAGAAAAGGGGGAGAAGCCATGAAAACCGTTCAGCAGATGAGGGACAGACTTCGGGATCACTTCGATGCCGCAATCATGCAGACCTACGCGAAGACGATGCTCCGAGGCTACAAGGTCCCCGGCGATCTCTATGGTCCTTTCGTCCCTTACGTCTTCGATGAGTATTCCGCATCAACGGTCAAACTGATCATCGTTGGACAGCAGACGTGGGGATGGCAACCCTTCAAAGAGGCACTTGAGAAGCGGATGCTTTTCCCGGAGCTACAGGACTACACCAAAGGGTTCAAGCTCGGAGAGCAGTATCGTGCCACTCCTTTTTGGGACTTCGCTCACAAGCTGAATGCAAGGCTGAACCCGGGCAATCCCTTAGGCTTTGTGTGGACGAATCTCGCAAAGCTTGAACAAGAGAACGATCTGCCCGGCGACCCCTTTATGCAGTTCGTGAAGACAGAGTTCTGCCTCATGTTCCGAGAGATAGAAGTTCTTGAAGCCGATGCTGTGGTGTTCCTCACTGGTCCAGACTATGACGAATTGCTATTCGGACAGGTCTATCTGAACGCTAAGATCGACCCACTCCCTCTTGTTCCGATTGAAGGTTTCGACGCGAGACATTTCGCAAAATTGGCGAACACCCCCTATAAAGCGTTTCGGTGTGCGCATCCCAAGTATCTGCGATTGAAAGGGACGTTTGACGCAACGATGGATAAGCTGACAGAGGAAATCGGCGGTCGGTAGCAAAGAATGAGAAGGTTCCTGTTTGTCTGCCTACTTCTGCTCGCAACCTACACCTTCGCCGCTGCGGAATCACTGTCTGTCTTCTTCTTGGATGTTGGTCAGGGAGACTGCGAGATTCTTCAAACCGGTGATCACACCATCGTCATCGACACCGCCACCGAAGAAATGGCTTCAAGGATTCTCTCATTCCTGAAGTCCAAGAACGTTCAGACAATAGACCTCCTCATCCTCACCCACCCCCACGCTGATCATATTGGGAGCGCAACCGAAGTCCTGTCAGCCTTCAGCGTGTCCGGCGTCTACATGCCGAAGGTCACAACGAACACGCGCATCTTTGAGAAGCTCATCACAACTCTAAAACAGCAAGGAAAGACTGCCCACGCTCCCGTTCCCGGAGAATCACTTGCCATAGGCGAGATGAAGCTTGACTTCCTTGCTCCCTACAAAGTTGATACCGAGAATCTCAACAACGACTCCATCGTCTGTATGCTTACGTTCGGAACTGTTAGAGTTCTCTTTATGGGAGATGCGGAGAAGCCCGAAGAGAAAGACATCTTGGATCATGCACCTGATCTCGGAGCGCAAGTTTTGAAAGTGGCGCATCACGGAAGCAACTCTTCCACGACCGATGCCTTTCTCAAGAAGGTTGATCCTCAAAATGCCGTGATTGAAGTGGCTCTCCATAATGATTACGGTCATCCTTCACCAAAGACGGTCAATCGTCTTGAGAAGACACATGGCGTCAAAGTTTTTCAAACCGCCCTGAATGGAACCGTAGAAATGCGGACTGATGGGCAGACGATTCAGTTCTTAGTGGAGAAGAAGTAGCCCATGATCATAGTGGATAGGGTTGAGGGCAAGCTCGCAGTATGTGAATCAGATGGGCGAATGATGGATGTCCCAATCAAGCTCATTAGAGGCAAGGTCAGGGATGGCGTGGTGATTGTGGAAGGTGGGGGTTTCTATCTGGTAGATGAAGAGGCTACGAAGAAAAGGGAAAACGAAGTGAAGGATAAATCTAAAGGCGTATGGGACGCAGAATAGAGATGCGACTTCCACAGGCTGTTTTCGCTGTCCAAACTTCATAGAGAGGCAAATATGGGGACATGCTTTGTTATTCAGCCATTTGATCATGGACCTTTTGATGAGAGATACGAAGACATCCTTGACCCTGCAATAAGAAGCTGTGGCTTGGAACCCTATAGAGTTGATAAGGACCCCCACGTGAGCATTCCGATTGACAGCATTCAAGCCGGAATCCTGAATGCCGAAATGTGTATTGCTGACATAACGGAAGACAACCCAAATGTTTGGTTTGAGCTAGGCTTCGCAATAGCTTCAAACAAAGAAATCTTATTGATATGTTCAAAAGAAAGAAAGACTACATTTCCCTTTGACGTTCAACACCGGACCATTATTACCTATTCAACAAGCGCTCCACGAGATTTTCAAGAGCTACAAGAGAAAATTTCTCTACGCATAAAGGCTATTTCGGAAAAGAGGAATAAGATTGGGATGATTTCAGCGGCTCCCATATTGGAGACTGAAGGACTCTCCCAATATGAGATGGTCGCTCTAGTATCGATTGCTCAAAATACTCTGAACCCTGAAGAAGCAACCTACACTCACGCAATCCGCTAAGACATGGAAAAAGCGGGGTTCAACAAGATAGCTATCTCCCTTGCTATTAGGAAGCTGCTGAAAAAGAACTTCATTTCATACAATAAGCAATCAGATCAAAATGGCAACGACTATTTCGTCTATTCTATTTCTGATGTGGGAGAGGATTGGCTGATTAGGAATGAAAAGAAACTCGCATTATCCAACCAATCCAAGAGTAATCCTGATCAACCACCTGACACGTTCGAGGACGACGTACCGTTCTAGGGGAAAATGCCAGCAGCAGGGATTGTTATGATACTCTATAAAACGAGTATCATGAGCCAATAGTGAAGGCTGGCAAGAAGGACTTTCGCAAAAGGGGCAGACGCTGTGGCTTCTAACGGCTTCTCGGACAAGACGAGCTTCATTTGGTCAGTTGCGGACCTCATCCGTGGTCCATACCGACCCAATCAATACAAAGACGTGATGCTCCCTCTCACCGTCCTTCGGAGGCTTGATTGCGTCCTTGAGCCGACGAAGCAGAAAGTTCTCATCGAATACCAAGCGTCGAAGGACAAGGGCAAAGGTCTTCTTGAAGCCAAGCTCACAAGGATCACGGGAGTTCCTTTCTACAACACGTCCAAGTTCACTTTTGAAAAGCTCAAGGGAGATGCTACCAACATCGCTCCGAACCTTGTGAACTTTATGAAGGGCTTTTCTGATAAGGCACGGAACATCATAGATTCCTTTGCTTTTGAAGAACATATTGAGAAGTTGGAAAAAGCAGATCGTCTCTTTCTGGTTGTTAGCAAGTTTGCCGAGATAGACCTCCATCCCAACGTTGTTCCTAACACCGAGATGGGCTACATCTTTGAAGAACTCATCAGGAAGTTCAACGAAGCTTCCAACGAAGAAGCCGGTGACCACTTTACCCCAAGGGAAGTCATTCGCCTGATGGTTGATCTTATTTTCACACCTGACAAGGACATCCTGACAAAGAAGGGGATCGTCAAGACGATGTGCGATCCTGCTGCCGGAACAGGAGGGATGCTCTCTGTCTCTGAAGAGTATCTTCGGGAACTCAATCCTGACGCACAGCTTGAAGTGTTCGGACAGGACTACAACGGTCAATCCTATGCTATCTGCGGATCAGACATGCTGATAAAGGGTCAGGAGATTGAACATATAGTTTTCGGGGATTCCTTTACCGCAGATGGATTCAAAGGCATGACGTTTGATTATTTTCTTACGAATCCACCTTTTGGGGTGGAATGGGTGCCTGAAAGCAACTTCATCAGAAAGGAAGCAGACGAGCAGGGCTTCGGTGGAAGGTTCGGAGCAGGACTTCCCCGTATCAACGATGGATCGTTCCTTTTCCTTCAGCATATGATCTCCAAAATGAAGAAGCCCAAGGATGGAGGAACCCGACTCGCAATAGTCTTCAACGGTTCTCCCCTATTCACGGGCGGAGCAGGATCGGGGGAGAGTGAGATCAGACGGTGGATTATAGAGAATGATTGGCTTGACGCCATAATCGCCTTGCCGGATCAGTTGTTCTACAATACGGGTATCAGCACTTACCTTTGGATTATTACCAACAGAAAAGAGGAAAAGCGCAAGGGCAAGGTTCAGCTTATTGATGCTACCTCCTACTTTTCCAAAATGCGGAAGAGCCTTGGCAACAAGCGTAATGAGATCACTGATCAGCACAAGATAGAGATCGTTCAACTCTACGGTGCCTTCAGACAGGGCAAGAACGTCAAGATTTTCAAGAATGAAGATTTCGGCTACAACCGGATTACCGTTGAACGACCGTTGAAGCTGAACTTCTGCGTGAACGATGAAAGACTATCAAGGCTGAAGGAGACAAGTCAGTTTCAAGCTCTGGCTGAAAGCAAGAAGAGAAAGAATGCCGCAACCATCTCCAAGGAAGAACAGGAAGGACGCAAGCTCCAAGAAAAGATACTGACTGCTCTAAAGAGGTTGGCGAATGGTCAGGTGATCAAGAATCAGCAAGCATTTGAGAAGAAACTTGAAAAGGCTTTCTCTGAACACTTGCTTGACCTGAAAACGCCTTTATACAAAGCCATCCTTGATTCTCTCTCGGAAAGAGATGAGATGGCTTATACCGTCTTGGATTCCAAAGGAAATCCACTCCCCGATTCTGAACTGCGCGACAACGAGAATGTTCCGCTTGGAGAGAAGATAAATGAATACATGAAGCGGGAAGTTCTGCCTTACGTGCCTGATGCTTGGGTGGATGAAACGAAGACGAAGGTTGGGTATGAGATAAGCTTCAATCGGTATTTCTATGTCTATCAGCCTCCAAGACCTATTGAACAGATTCAAGAAGACCTTACAAAGATAGAAGATGAGATTGCCCAACTGCTCAAGAGCGGTGCTACGAAATGAGCATTGCCTATCCTAAAATAAAGCTAAAGCACTGTGCTACGCTGAATATGGGACAATCTCCTTCTTCAGAAGATATAAACAGAGATCAAATGGGGCTGCCCTTTATCCAAGGCTGTGCCGAGTTTGGCGAAAAATACCCTTCACCCATAAACTTCTGTGAATCTCCGAGAAAAACAGCGAAAGCCGGTGACATACTGATTTCTGTTCGCGCACCGGTAGGTGAGATGAATTTTGCTTGCACTAATGTTGGCATTGGGAGAGGTATCTGCGCCGTATCTGAAAGAATTCGTGTATCAGATCGTGGCTATTTGTTTCATTCAATAGAGGCATCAAAACAGGTCTTATTGTCAGTTTCTACTGGTAGCACATACGATGCGGTATCAACAGATGATTTAGGTGCGTTGGAAATCTATTTCCCTCCTCTTCCAATCCAAAGAGCTATAGCCTCTTTCCTTGACAAGGAAACCTCCCGCATAGATGCCCTGATCTCCAAAAAGGAGCGTCAGATTGAACTCCTTCAGGAGAAGAGACAGGCAATAATCACTCGCGCTGTCACGAAAGGACTTGACCCATCTGCCAAGATGAAGGATTCGGGGCTGGAGTGGATCGGCGAGATACCAAGCAAATGGGAAATAGTCTCTATCAAAAGGGTCTTACGAAAGGCTGACTATGGCATCTCGGACAATCTATATGGAGAGGGAGATATACCTGTCCTACGAATGGGAAACATATCTAACGGTGTGATTGACCTTACAGATTTGAGATTCATAGATAATGTTGATAAGTCGCTTTACCTCACGCCGGGCGATCTGCTTTACAATCGCACAAACAGCCTTGCGATGATTGCGAAGGTTGGACTATTTGTTGGTTCCGACAAGTATGACAAAATCTCATTTGCGTCCTATCTGGTTAGATTGCGACCAAACAATAGGACTACGTCAAAGTTCTTGTCCTATTTGTTGAATGTCTCGGGCGTAATAGATGAAGCAAGAGCCATTGCCTATCCATCAATCAATCAAGTGAATCTCAGCCCGACAAGGTATCTTACAATCAAGATTCCTCTTCCCCCTTTGACAGAACAAGAAACCATTGTAGACCAGTTGATTCGGGTTGATCATCAAACAAATCAAATGAGCGATTTGATTCGCAAGAGCTTGGCACTACTTCAAGAATACCGTTCCTCCCTCATTACAGCCGCAGTATCAGGTCAGATTGACGTGTCCAAGATGCGAGCCAAGGCACCTGAATGAGCAAATATAGCGAAGCAACGTTTGAGTCAGCTATTGAGCTATACCTAACCGAGCAGGGTGGATTCGCAAAACGAGCTAACACCGATTTTGACAGGGAAGATTGCATTGACAAGGGCGCGTTCGTCTCCTTCGTAATGAAAACGCAGCCCGATGAATGGAAGTATCTGTCCAACATTCATAAATCAAATACCCAAAACATCCTAATTGATGACCTCCTCCGTGCGCTGAACTCCGAACACGAAGGCTGTCTCTCTGTCCTTCGGCATGGCTTCAAAAGCTTTGGCAAGACTTTCAAAGCAGCTTACTTTTCTCCGGCATCTGGAATGAACCCTGACACCAACCGGCTCTATGATGAATGCGTCTTGTATATCATCCGTCAGGTTCACTACAGCAAGGATCACAATAAGAGCGTTGATGTAGTTCTTACCTTGAACGGCATCCCGATTATCACCATTGAACTCAAGAACCCTATGACGGGGCAGACTTGGGAAAACGCAGTCCATCAATACAAACATGACAGAGACTCTAATGAGCTTCTTTTCTCTTTCAAGAAAAGGGGGCTTGTTCATTTCGCCGTTGATACCGATGAAGCCTACATGACCACCAAGCTTGACGGTGATAATACCTCCTTTCTTCCCTTCAACAAAGGGAGAGATAATGGAGCAGGGAATCCTGATAATCCGAATGGATACAAGACTGCATATTTGTGGGAAGAAGTCCTTTCAAGGGACTCGTTGATGGACATTATTGCTCGATTTCTTCACCTTCAGATCACAGAGCGAAAAGTTGGAGACAAGATCATCAAGAAAGAGACGATGATCTTTCCCCGCTACCATCAGCTTACCTGTGTCAGAAGCCTAATCGCAGCTTCTCAAAAGGAAGGCGTGGGAAACAATTATCTCGTTCAACATTCGGCAGGATCAGGGAAATCCAACAGCATAGCTTGGCTGGCGCATCGTCTCTCCTCATTACATAGTGAAAAGGACGAGAAGGTCTTCTCCTCTGTAGTGGTCATTACTGACCGTGTGGTATTGGATTTACAGCTTCAGAACACCATCTATCAGTTTGAACACAAGGCAGGGGTAGTTTCCAAGCTTTTTGAGGACTCCACGCAACTTGCCGAAGCTCTAAACGCACAAACTCCAATAATCATTACTACCCTTCAGAAGTTCCCTTTCATTATGGACAAGGTTCACGATCTCAAGACTCGTAAATTCGCTGTCATCGTGGATGAAGCCCATAGCTCCATGAGCGGTGAGACAGCCGCAGATATGAAAAAGATTCTTGGAGCCAAGGGCTTTGATGAATATGGTTTTGAGCCAAGTTCCCTGCCCGATCAGGAAGAAGAAATCCTGATGGAGATGAACAAGAGAGGCAAACAGCCTAACCTTTCCTTTTTTGCCTTTACAGCAACTCCGAAATACAAAACCCTTGAGGTTTTCGGTAGACCCGGAGTTGATGGGAAACCGGAACCCTTTCACCTTTACTCAATGCGGCAAGCTATAGAGGAAGGATTTATCCTTGACGTTCTTGAGCATTACACCACCTACAAGACCTATTTCAAGCTCATCAAAGCCGTAAAGGACGATCCAAAGCTGGACAAAAGGAAAGCGGCTGCTGCTCTCGCTCGCTTTCTGTCTCTACATCCCGAAAACATTCATCAGAAAACAGAAGTCATGATTGAACACTTTCTCTCAAGCACGAAGCACAAGATGGGCGGATATGCAAAAGCGATGGTAGTGGCACGGAGCAGGCTCCACGCTGTCCGCTACAAAATGGCATTTGATGAATACATCAGGGAGAAGCATTATCAGGGGTTGAAAACGTTGGTTGCCTTTTCTGGAAGTGTTGATGACGATGGTGTCCCGTTCACTGAATCAGGGATGAATGATGGTTTAGGGCAAAGGGAACTCCCCGAGCGTTTCAATAGACTTGAGTATTTCGTTCTCATCGTTGCCGAAAAGTATCAAACAGGCTTTGATCAGCCACTCCTTCACACCATGTATGTAGACAAGCGACTCTCTGGGATTCAGGCAATCCAAACTCTTTCCCGGCTCAATAGGATATGCCCTGAAAGAGGGAAAGAGGATACCTTCGTATTGGATTTTGTAAACAACCCCGAAGACATTCAGGAAGCCTTTCAACCCTACTTTGAGAAAACGGTAGTCGGCGAACAGGTTGACTATCAGAAGCTATACGAACTTCAAGGAAAACTTTCTTCATATCAAATTTATTTTGATCAAGAGATTGAGCAGTTTGCGAAGGTTTTCTTCGCTGGCAGGAGCAAGTCCACCGTCAAAGATCACGCCCAAATGAACAAGATTCTTGATCCTGCTGTAGGCAGATTCATTGCCAAGCCCGAAGAAGAGAAAGAGGAGTTCCGATCCAACCTCAATACCTTTAGGAACCTCTATGCCTTCTTGGCTCAAATCATTCCTTTCCAAGATTCTGACCTTGAGAAACTCTACACTTTTCTTCGTTTTCTCCAAAGAAAGCTTCCCAAACGAAATGAGTCTCCGATCTACGGCATTGAGGACGATGTAGCTCTGAAATACTATCGCCTTCAAAAGATTTCGGAAGGAAGCATCAAGCTTGAGAAGTCAAAGCTAGGTGCCGTTGATGGTCCAACAGAGGTTGGAACTGCCGCTGAGGGCAAGGTAGAGCTACAGCTTTCCAAAATCATTGAACTCCTCAACGAACGCTTCAAGACTGATTTCACTCTTGCGGATGAACTTTTTCTTGAATCGGTGAAGGAAGCCACTGTCCACGATAGCAAGGTGCGTGAAGCGGCTGTTGTGAATCCCATTGATGCATTTTCTTTCGTTCTGGATAAGAGAATGAATGATGTCATGGTTGATCGGGTAGATAAGAATGAAGAGATGGCGGCTCGTTTTCTCAATGACCCTGAGTTCAAGAAAGTGATTATGGATGTGATCACGAAGCAAGTGTGGGAGAGGATAAGGAAGGAAGAAGGTGTAGTAGTTGCGTAACCCGAAGGAGTCAGACAAACAGAAGGCAGCTCATGTCTATGCCTAATCGTTCAAGCTTTAATGGTGCACTGATACGGCAGATGATTAAGCGCAATAACTGGCACAGGAATTGGGTATGCCTGACTTATGCTAGAGGCAACTACGACCAGTTGTCCAAGACAATAGACCGAATCTTAACTGACGACTATCTTATAAATGAATTCTGAAATGGACTCTATTAGCCTTGAAACACTAAAGAACGGATTGCCTACTTTGACTCCGGAATGGGGAGCATTTCTATCACAGTCGGCACTATTTTGTCTAAAGGAAAATCACCATCAATCTGGTGTTGTTCTTAAGCTAATCCAAACGCAGCCAAAACAGGCTAGAATCGTCTGGGACGTTGAACTCGACAAACGTGCCCAGTACAGTTTCGGGGATAGAGATGAGGCGGTAGAATATGGAGCAACATGCATCGCTATTCTCTTAGGCGTGGCGCTAACTGAGTTTCCTACGGTATCCAGATCATGCAAGGATGGTGGCTTTGACTATTGGTTAGGTTTTCCTCCCACAGATGATGACCTGCCTTTCCAAAAGAACGCACGATTGGAAATATCGGGCATATTCAATGGTGACGAGAAAAAGGTTAATGCACGCATCGAAAGAAAGAAGCGACAAACTAATCCGTCAGATGCGACAAATCTTCCGGCTATTGTTTCCGTTGTTGAGTTTTCAAACCCTATGGCGAGCTTAACAAAGAAATGAACGAAGTCAATCATCTGCATGAACAAGCTATGATCTTAGCGGAACAGGCTTTTCTTAAACGTAGAGTCGGTGTATTTGCCGATTCAATTGCCCTTTTTTCAGAGGCTTATGATCTAGAGAGTCAAGCTGCACGAACCCTTTCAACTGTGGAAGAGCCGGAACCATCGCGGTCCGTTCTATTTAGGAGTGCTGCATCTCTCGCTCTTAATGCGAAGAGATTCCGAGAAGCTGAGAAAATGGTTTCTTTCGGACTGAGCGGAAACCCACCAGAAGAGATTGCAAACGAATTACGAAACATCTCAGAGCAAATAGGCTTGGAACGCCATTTGGACCTAAACGGCATCGTTTTATCAGATGATGAATTGCAGCTTACTCTGGCTGGGCCGGAGATTGGTTTCGGCATGGCGCGAAGCGAAGAACTCCTTAAGAGAATTGAAGTTGTAGAAAAACTTTCCTATCGAATCGCTGAGCGACAAAGTGGATTGCCCTTCAGAGAAAAAGGGAAAATTCCAAAAAGTATCAGAGAGTTGTATTCACCGTACTTTTCGATACCTAGAGCAGCTAGCTTTGCCATAACGATCAGATTCGGAGAACAATCCAAGAACATGCTATTGTTTGAGGAAAGACCTGTACAAAAAATGGTCGATGAATTGGTTTCGAACCTTGAACTCATAAATAATAGCGAGGACGAGAAGCTGCGCACTATCATAAACGATGAGGATTATTACAATAATTTCGTAGCCTTGACAAAAAAATTGTCTCCAGATTTGAAGAATATCGAATTGGTTGGAATCACCATTAGCCGGAAAGGCTCTGAAAGACGACTTCCTTTTACTAGGTTATCAAGAGAAATAAGAATGCCTCTCGCCGCAACGCCCGAACAGATTAGAGACGCGGAGCGTATCGAAGTTACGGGGAGGCTAGAATGGGCTAGTAAAAGTAAGAGTGAGGTAAGGCTATTTGGAGACGAAGGAATTACCTACAGAGTAATTGTTCCTCGTGGAGTGATGAGTGATATTGTGAAGCCGTATTGGGATGAAAATGTTAGAATAATCGGGCATAAGGTCAAGGACAGGAATGTAGTGTATTTTGAAGATATTGAAAAACTGTAGCTTCAGAGTCACACATGAACTTCATAACAATTCGCCGGGTTGTCGTTTTAGTGGTCGCTGAGTCAGTGCGCTGGAAAGTCATAGGGCTATTCAGGTAGAATCTTCCTCAGAATACCTTCTTTCCCGCGAACCAATCAAGGTGGATGCCCTATGCAACAATCATTCGCCTTCATCCGTTGGAACGACATCTCCAAGCAGTCGCTCAGGCTCAAGACATGAATGATCTAAACCCACCCCCGACTGGAAGTCGGGGGGTTCGGTGCTGGTCGGCTAAAGCCGACTGGGGCTGCCTCCCCTTTTCGACTGAGCGAGTAGCCAATCCTCCAGCATTGCTTGCTTCCGCTGCAGCCCCTTAATGCACCAAGATCGCCCATGCCATATGGCAACTACTTTCACTTCTCCTCCCGAACATCCGCTTGCGGCACCGCGATTTTTCCTGTTGCTTCCTATTCAGTCGATGTGCCGCAAGCCTGCTGAAGCCTTCGTCTAAAGACGAGGGGGTTTCTCCCCGTAGGAGACTCTAAAAGGAGGGTCTCAGTGTCTTTGTATTTATCGCACAAGCAAGAGATTCCTTTTCTTTCTGTTCCTGACCGCGATAAGATTTCTGATTACATCCCCTTCAGAAATACCTCTTCGTATTTGCGAGCGAAGTCGGGTCGTTTCAAAGACTTGCATCAATTGCTTGCGCTCTGCGGCTATAGCAGGAAGAGCAGCTACAACAAGTTCTTGAGGCATCAATCTGAATGGAATGCCTTGAAGCCCAACATTCCCTTGAAGTATCTGTCTGTTATTCGAGCGGACCTTCAGGAAATGCAAGGGACAGTTGAAGCCGACAGAAGTGAATATGAATCTATCCTGAAGCTCCCGTTCTACCCGAAGAGTGGGATTGTTCGACTTATGGCAGCGGTCTATTCGGAATATCGGTTTGAACCCGGCACTAAGGAGGACGAGGCTATTGAAATACTCAAGGAGTTCGCCAAAGCAAAGAATGTTCGGACCTGTATCAAGCATTCAGGAGTCAAGAGCATTTGGGTTGAGCCTTCGGGAGCTATCAAGCACTCCTTTTACTACCCAATGCTAACGCTCACGAAAACCGAGTTGATCCCTTCTTACATGGGCGAATGGATCGGAAAGGCTTACATCAGGTAGCGGTGAAATATGAAAGGGCTTTTTGCGTCTGGAACTGGCGGACCGAATGAATGAAAGGAGAATGACACGATAGCATATAAGAAAGCACCGTCCCCATCTAATAGCTTCATAGATGCCCCTTTGCCCTTGAAGACAAAACACAGGGGCGTTGAAATAGAGGGAACCATTACCCACGCTGCCTACGACTTCTTTAAGGTGCAGATTGACAGCCCGTACTCAGACCTCCGAGATGGCTCATACCATGACCCCGAAGTTCCCAAGAAGTTTTGGTATGTCAAAGACAACCAAATCAAAAATCTATGTCGCAAAGAGGGAAAGAGGCTACTTGTAGAACTCTACCAAGCTGCTTTTCTATTTGAACGTGAACGGCAAGCTCTTCAAAAGATTCTTCTCGATGCCATCGAGCAAGGCAACGAGTTCTATTCGAGGAGGGACTCTCATGATAGCGAAATTGAGCAAGCTTTCAGTATTGATCTGAAGGGAAAAGCTCGCAAGATTACCGATCCGTTGGAACTTGAGCAGCTTGAAGATACTCGTCCATATGAGGAACAAAGAGATTTTCACATCTTGAACCGCATCCTCCTACACACCTTTTTTCATCATAAACCATTCATGAGCAGGGCAACCCTTGCTCAACTGATAAAAAGGCATTTCGGTATCACGCTTGTATGTCCAAATCGCCTTGAGCAATTTATTTCCGAGCGGCAACAAGCAAAAGAAGGGAGGCAAAACAATCTTGAACCTTGAAGGCTTTTGGGTCAGGAACTAAGAACATATCCAAATCAACGGGACACACATTTTGTATGTGATAGAACACCCCGATATATTCGGAATGCCTCTTGAAGAGATCAAGACGACTTATCGCAAGCATCACGAAAAGCTTGGTTTTGAGGGAACAGCAAGAAGGGAAATCATAATCTCGTTCTTCCGCAAGGGCTGGATTCGGGTCCGTCATAAAGCTGATCGGGCAGGGGATCGTTGGCTGTTTGAGTTTTCCAAAATCAAGGAAGCAGGTGATCCAATAATGTCATTCATCACCGAGAAGAGCTACGAAGAATTCCTATTTTTTGCCCAAGCCCCGATAGAGCTTCACGGAATTGATGATGGATACCGAAAGTATTTCTCTATGGCAGATGGAGGAGCTTCAGGTTTTGTAGAAGAATATGTTCGCGGCGATGAGCGTCTTGGACCATCATTTTGGGGATGAAGTATACTTCTGTCATAGAGGAGGACTATCTTTGCCCTTTCACATTGTTGAATACCGCATCCGCTCTCGGGTCATCTACACATCCCCCGCACCCTGCGTAGTTGCTAATCAGCCAGCGGATTCATCCTACCTAAAAGAATGCTTTCGAGGATTTGCATCTGAGCTTCATGAAAGGGGCATCAATCACATCATAGTTCTTCTGACAAAGAAGGAGATGGGATTCTATGACCACGGCTCTTTGCTTTCCATGTATGAATCACACGGCTTCAGCACGATTCACTATCCCGTCGCCGATTTCGGTATCCCCAAGAGCTTGGAATCCTTTGCGGAGCTTCAGAGTCAACTCGTGCAGATTACGGAAACAAATCCCATCCTAATCCATTGCAAAGGAGGGGGTGGTCGGACGGGGCTGGTCATCGCTGGTCTTATTGTTGCACTCGGTATTTCGCCATTGAGGGCGCTACAGATGGTCCGTAGGAAAAAGCCCGGTTCGGTGGAAACTGAAGAGCAAGAGCAGTTCCTAATTGAATATGCTCAACTTTTAGGTATTGCGTGAGTGTAAGGGGTGTTATGATTCGGTGTTGGCGCTGTTGTTGACGCAGCACCGTATCCCGCTAGAATAAACTTAGAAGGAGAAAAATGTGAGAAATGTAATACTTTGTCTCCTCCTGACTCCACTTTTCGTCCTCACTGGATGTGCGACTATCCTGCATGGCAGCACACAAGCTTTCACAGTCGCTTCCCACCCTTCTGGGGCTACAATCAGCGTCTATAGTTCAATCGGCAAAGACGCATCCGAGCAGTTGCTGCTGCTGTATAAGACGCCAACGTCCTTTGCGTTCCTTTCCCATACCCGTGGCACCCTTAATTGAATAGGAGTCAATATGCTTTACGAAGTGAAAACAGGTTTATCCGACATGCTAGTTTTTCGGGAAGACGAGCGGCGTCAAACAGGCATGGACTTGACTGCGTGGCTAACTCACGGTGTTTTTGATGGATTTCAGCTTACTGATGGAAAGGATACATTAACATATGACGATAAGGAGTATAACGAATTCATTCTTCAAGGTATTGATTTACTACTTCCTCGATCTTTCGAACCTATAGATTTAAATATCATGATCGAACACTTTGAAGAGAGATCAAAAAACATATCAGAAGACGTAAGAAATTACGTCATAGAAAAAATGAAGGAATATGCTCTTTCAAGAGAAGGTGCTGTCAATTAATTCGTAACAAGATATTTCCACAAATAGATTAAAAGATTCGAGCTGGGGCAAAAGTTGTGATTGATGGCTGTTTAAGCAAGAAGCCAAAACTGCTTCGTCTTCTACTTGACATCGACAATCACATACCCTAGCCTGAGTAACAGGCTTGTTCCATGGACGATGTAAGAATCGCAAGTGGCGGAAGACTGCTCACCACAAGGCTACTAGACAGCGGAGAGGGCGAAGAGCGCAAAGAGATTCTTGTCGATCTTACCGATCATGCTCCGGGATACCTCTTTTGCAACTGCACAATCGACAGTGATGTAATCCTCAAGGACATATTCTTACTTCTTAATAGACATTTGGAGGCGTTCACCGAAATATTCAACGACAACCTCCCACCAATTGTCAAGGAAGGGTTTAGTCCATATGTTGGAACAAAGTCACTTCTTACTTCCTTGATGCTCATGTGGGAAATCCGATACGACGAAGCCGAAGAAAAGGTTCTTTCTGGCAATACAGTGCCTCACTGCTATGGAACCGGCTCTAGCGATGAAGATATATTCGGGATTGAGTTTGCGCCTGCAAATGAGATTGCAGAACTTCCCGTAAGGTTGTCTAGCAAGCTTAGGATTTGGAAGGAAGAGCAAGGGGAATATGAGGTATTCGAGAATCCCGAATACACGTTGGGACAGATTCTGTACAGCATTATTTTGGAATTGGCCTTTTTCGGAAGCCCGGCTAATCGTGACAAGAAACATGAAGAGATGTTGAATAGCATAAAGAAGGTGAAGAAAGAAATCGGATGAAACCATCTTATCTAAAACGAGGGATGCGGTGAACGCTTAGTCATGATTAGGTTGCTGCCTGTTGGAAGTGATCAGCAGCCTTCCATTCGTAGCGCAGGAGGTAGAAATGAATCTAACGATTGAGCAAGTTTCAAAGCTTACCAAACTCTCTGTTCCTAACCTTTATTCATATGCCTCAAGGCAGAAACTTGGAAAGAAGATTGGCAAAAAAAGGCTCTTCTCTCAAGCTGATGTTCAGAAACTTCTAAAGGGTTCAAAGAAATCGCCTTCGAAGACGAAGCCGAAACCCCCAACCAGGAAAATTAGCGCAAGAAAAAAACCTGTAAAGACTGAACCGATTAGCGCATCCGTCGCTAAACCCATGGCTGTAAGTCCCAAGTCAAATGCAGCGGCTATCAAATCACCAAAATCGTCTTTTTGGACTCGGCTGTTTGGCGTTCGGAAGCAGCAAAAGAAAGTAAGTCTGATGGAAGCGAAGACGACCAGGTGATGCCTTACTACATTGACAGATAACCTAACAGTTCTGCTTCTCTCGGACGGCACACTTCGGTGGACTCTGCGTAAACGCTAATTAAACCGCACCTACCGCCAGAGCTTAATGGATGGCCTTGGCGGCTGATCTGCCTCGTGAGGAAGTGATTCACGACATTCCCGAGGAAGAGGAGCTGGCGAGTCGAGGACGGAAGGTCCTTGTAAAGTGAAACCCTAAGAAACCTAGGACGAAATGATCCCGATCCATGGACTGAGTATGGTCAATTACACTCTCATAGCTTCAAGGAATGTGCCCGTAAAGATAATCCAGTGAAACTCAGAGACCTAATGAACAGCATCCAATCCCGCATGGGAAAGTTCTCCGTGGAGACAAGAACGAAGAGGGCGCTTCGCTCATATCGCAACTCCGGGCAATTGAAGTTCCCTCGCCTCTACGGTTACCGTCAAACGCCAAGCGGGATTGAGATTGTCGAAGACGAAGCCAAGATCATTCGGCTCGTTCTTCAACTACTTTCCAACGGAAGGAGTGTTCAGGACATCAAGCGTCATCTCGACAGAATGAACCTGCGAAATCGGTCAGGAAATTTATTCACGACGAAAGAAATCGCAGAGATGCCCAAGCCTGTCTTTGCCGGGCTGATCCGAACGCACTCAGGTCGATGGGTCAAGTCGATGTTCTACGAGCCTATTGTCAGCTTGGAAGTCTTGAAAAGTGCTCAAAGGGCGGTCGCAAGGCTCTCGGAGGGGCTATCTTTTGCCTTGCCTGCGCTTGATGAGGGGGTTATCCTGACTTCGGCGGGGTGAGAGGAGTGTTCAATTACCAAGTCGGGCTTTTTGGAGGGGTTCTGCGTACCGTCTCGGAGCAGGTTTCTATGAGTCGATCACAGTAGACTTGGACAAAACTCTTCGAAGGTTTTTCTTGTCATCTTGACTTGTGATCCCAACAACGTCTGGTATCGCAATCTTACTCTCTTGTCCGGCTCAACGATTAGTACCCGTTTCGGTGATCCTGTGCCAACTGCTAGGGCAGCCCTCAGATGAAGACTATCCGATCTATCCGCTATACAAAGAACCGGCGTTTGATCATCGCCATTTCTAAACAAGAGACGGCCGCGGCGCCCCTTTTGCTCAGAGCCGCTCAAATAGCGGATCGTGTAGTCTAATGTTCGCAGTTTCGCATTGAATTGAAAGGAGGCCATCGCACACTCCAAAATGATTCGGTCGCCAAACCAGATCAGACGGAAGGAGACGATGGCCAAGCGACATCTTAGCACCCTATTCAAGTGCTATTACAGTTCGTCGGAGAGGCAGATAGGGTACACCTGTATCCTGTAAAGGTTCGGGTGCAGTCGATATTGAAGCACCTCGGCAATCAGCCTTCCTTCGGACCAGCATTCAAGTGATCGCAGACCGAATCCTTGAGATAATCTCCGCGACTGCGGCTGGGGTCTTGAGAACTCCATCAGGGTTAGGGATGTTCTTGAATCTCCTGTAATTGTCGTCGCTGGTCTCCGGTAGAAGGTCCAAAGCTCCGCTGCGCCTGAGAAGAGAAATGACATTATCGATCTCAGCATCCTGCGCAAACATCTGAATGGAGACAAACGGCAGATAAGGGTACACCTGTATCTTGTAAAGGTTCGGGTGCAGTCGATATTGAAGCACCACCGAGTTCTGCTGGTAAATCTCTGGAAGACTGAATGGAGCAGTGTCGCCTTGATTGATCTTGTCCCACAGAAGCCGGGCAAGGAAAGCAGGATAGTCGGTCTTCATTTGCTCTATAAACGCGACTTTCTTGAATCCGTCTTGGTTCATAAGGTAATCGTGGAACTCCTCTAGCGCGGTCATGTCGCCCCCTCCGCTGACGAGCAACTCAATCAATCTCGTAAAGTGCTTCACGACGAAAAGTGTATCAGGGTCCATGGAGCTGTGAGCAACTTGTTTGAGCCAGCCGCCGCACATGGATTCTTCTTTTCCGTAGAGTCTGGTTACCATGGTAATTGGATGAACTGCTAGCTGGTCGTTTTTCGTCCAAGTCTCATCGTTCGGACCCGTTAAGGACATCAGCTTGATGTAAACAATTGCGGCAATGTGATATCCGGCTTCGCTCCAGCGAGCGTAATACTTGGGAAGCTGACGTTCTCGGTCGTTTGCGCCGTTGCTCTTGTTTTCGATCAGAATTGCCTTCCTACTACACTCCGACAAGACTGCAAGGTCAACCCTGTCCGCTTCCCTCTCAACTCTATACCTGCCGAAGTCGGCGTGGGAGATTGAGAAGCCCTTCTGCCGGTTAATCCAGTCAATGAACTGATTCAAGTTGTCTTGTTCTGACAATAGCAGAAAGCGGATTATGTCGCTGTGGTAGTTCTCTGCATAATAGGTATCTGATATGGAAGAGAAAAAGGAAGGGGGTGGCGGAGTGTATTTCCTCGGGTACCCCGCTGGAAACATGGACTCAACGTTGTTCACTTGGTCTTGGCGACCAGCCTTCTATGCAGACATTTCCGTCTCCCATTGTCGCTCCGTTGGCCTCCAGATCGTTCATTCTAGGAAAATAGCGGCTAAAAGTCAACATTACCGGAGAGACCTGACAGCCCGCTCATGAAGCTTCGGCTTGAAGTCTTGTCCTCGGGAAAAACTCAATTTCTTTATCATTCTTCAGTACTTTGCCTTTCACATCACGGTACTCGACCCATTGTCCCTCTTTAAGAAGGACTTGGCTTGGGTGGAAGCGACCCTTGTAGCTCATGTGGCGATTATCAGCGACGTAGTAACCCAAGTAAAGGTATGAAGCTCCTCGTTCCCGACCGATTTGAATCTCTCTATTGATAACAAAAATCCCAAGGCTTTCGCGGGTGTATGAATCGTCGTAGTAACAGTAGATTACCGATAAAGCATTCTCTGTCACATCGAGGTGTGAAACTGCCACCAAGCGCGAACCATCATGTACTGACAGTTGAAACGAGAAAGGAAAGGGATGAAAGAAGGCTTGGAATTCGAACTCCAAATCCCTTTCTGAGTAGCTGTCCTTGAAGCGGCGTTTGTGTTTTCGATACAGCTCGAAGGCTTCATTCGAAGGTTGAGGCTGCTCCAGTGCGGTGACAAACTTCCCTCCTCGGGCGAGGACTCGTCTCCCACTCTTCGAGAATGAGAATCCGCTAAGGGGTATTCGTAGAGGTATGCACTGGTGGCAAAGCTTACAGACCGGACGATAGAAATAGGGTCCAAAATGTCTATATCCGCTTGCAAGAAAATTCTCCATGTCACTTTCGGTCAGATTGCCAGCGACGAAGTTTTCCGTAGCGGAAGCTCTTCCTGAAAGGTAGGGACAGTCCTCTGTTGTTTCTGGCAGAAGAAATCCCGGAATGCTCATAGGAGCGAGTATAGCGCATCTGGCGGGAGTGAGCCATTCATGAGTCGGATATTCAAGAGCAGCGGAGAATGCGGGCATTCTGACGAAGAAGACCGAAGCTTGACACTGGTAGTACCATCGAGACAAGGAGGATGTTATGGCTACGTTTGTAATGTTCGGCAAGTACTCGGAGTCCGCCGTCAAGGCGATCAGCTCCGCAAGAACCAAGAAGGCGAACTCCATCATCGCCAAGCTTGGCGGAAAAATCGTTTCTTTCTACGCCCTCATGGGCAAGCAAGACCTGATGCTTGTCGTAGAGCTACCGGGTATTGAAGAGGCGATGAAGGCTTCGGTCGCTCTTGCTCGCGCGAGTGGGATTAGCTTCACTACATGTCCGGCTGTTACGGTTGAGACGTTTGATAAGATTGCTGCAAAGGTTTAAGGAAAAGTAAGCAGGTTCCATTCTGCCGGGTCTCTTTGAGTGACCCGTTCGGCTACCGATAAATTCTCAACGGACATCTGACATTCATTAGGCTGCTAGACCTATTCCCAAACGAAACTTTAGGTAAGCAGAGCATTGAATAGCCCTTTTCCGTTTTTATAATAAACCCTCATCATCGGAGCCAAGGGATCGGGTGTTCCAACCTGTCAACCGAAGACTGCCCAAGGCGTCTCATCGGTTCAGCGCATAAGAAAGACACAGCACAGCGCGAAGCCGAAGAAATACTACGAGATCATAGAGAAGCTCTATCCGAAAGGGAGGTACTTGGAACTGTTCAGTCGATGCAAGGAGCCAAGGAAGGGGTGGGCGTATTGGGGGGATGAACAGTGAATAGATCGGGTCGGTTGCGTTGACGCAACCGATTTGTTTCCACAAGTCTTTTATGACCGAGAACCGCTGCCCATGGAGATATCCGGGCCAAAGATATAAACCGAGTTCCCTCTGCATCCTTTTGTTGGTTCTTCAGTATTCGAATACATGGGCATATCCTTCTTCAACTATGCGGGAGTCAAAAAGCAGTTCAATTACCGGAAGAATGCTGTCGATGTCTAGGTCCTCCAGCGCCGTTACGAAATTCACGATAGGGTCTGCCTCATAACTCTCGCCGTTTTCTTCGTAGCGCTTTTCTCTGTCGAGCCAGAATGTGGTGACGCTCTTGTATGTGAAGTGACCATCTTTCTGAAGAGATACGCCCTGGGCTTTGAGTCTAGGCAAGATGCGATGCGCTTCTCTCACTGCAATACTGCATCCTTGAAGGTGAATACTGAACTGGGGCTTATCTACGAGCCGAGAGGAAAACTGATCAAGGATTTCTCGAACTTGAGGGAACGCCTTCTGCCAAAAGTATGGATCGACATCAATGTCAAAGGAGTCGGACTCGTCGTAATGCTGGAACTGAATTGAAATGCCATTTAGGTCTATCCGGGTCCAAGGTCTTCCATAGTTGGCTCCCTCGGCGACGGCATATTCAACTTTGTTCCGAGCAAAGTATTCCTCAATTGTTACGGTCATTCCACTCTTGGCTGTGTCCAGTCCGTGAAAAGCAAAACTCTTGAGGAACTCCGCTCTGCTTCCCCATAAGTGTCCTTCCGCTGATAAGAAAAGCGAACGATACTCGTCTTCTGCAATTGTGGTTGGAAACGAGTATTTGTACTTGGTGTTGATTAGAGTGGGAATGTTTCCAAAACTAGATGCGTCTCGCAGGTTGAAACCTTGCAACAGGCTCAACGGTGGCTTCAGCATGCTAATGTCCTGACCAAGGATGCCGACAGGCACGACCTCGATCTTCTTGGAGTAAGCGTATCCGCTTTCGAAATATATCCAATGCGACTTTGCGGCGGCTGGGCTAATGAAGATAAGCATGAGTTCGCATGCACCGAGGGCTTCTTCAATGGAATAAACCCAGTTAGTGCCAAGCCTTATGCTTTGTCCGTCCGAGGATAAGAAGAAGTCAACAACTCCATTCGTCAAACGGACGAGAGCCTCTTTCAGTCTGCCGAGAAGGAGTCGATCTGAGGAGGAATGACTAAGAAAAACTACGGGCTTTTCCATTTATTCTCTCCATCCAAGCGAGCGTACCATAGTGGAGCCTCTGAATGGAATGAGGGCTGTTTCGCTATCTCAGCCAGACCAATTCCGCCAGCTCTTGGGCCTCGTGGAGCTTCTTCCAGTAATCGCGTGGGCGTGGTAGATGACCTTCAGTTCTGCCCTCTTGGCAGCAAGAACTCCGCTGGCCACGACGACGTAAGCAGGTCAGGTCTTGGGGCTTCGACGGAATTCGCCCGGCAAGGATAACATCGCCCATCTTTAACCCTTCTTGCGATAGACGTTCAGTCCGACTTTCTCTTCACGGTCCGGGACGGACACGTTTCCCTCAGTTGTGGCTATAATGATGGTCTTGCCAGAAGAAGAAGGACCAAACTCCTTTGTCAGGTCCACTTTGATATTGAGGATGTTTCCTTCAACCGTCATTTGTACGTTCTTCACGTGGCCCTCCTTCGACACGAGTTGCAGGTTCCCGTCAAGGACCGGCGAATCGAGTATAGCCGAAAGTTACACTTGCTTCCATTGCCTTCTAAAATTCTGTCGCCTTTTTTCTTCCCATCAAGGCGAACCTTCTCAATTCCTTGAAGGATGCCTTTCAAGCGCCCATAATTCTGGGCATGGCAGACACTTTTCCTCTCATCCGATGGGATGCTGTGGAGTCCACGCTCCAAAGTGCCCAGTCCATCGCCGATCTGAACCTTCTTCGGACAAAGATGGAGACCTTGCTCGTCCTCTCGAAGCAGTCTCACCAATCGCTGGCGATGCAGAACAAAATTGCGAGCTACCGTCTCAGCGTTGACCGTAAGAGGGGCGAGTGGTTGCAGGATCATCTTGAATGGGGCGGGGATAGAAGCGGATCACAATCACATCGAGTGACTCTGAAAGACGTGGGGTTGCAAATCAGGAGAACCACATCAGCAAGGTCGCAGCATTTAAGGGATGGATTCGGGTTCGCCATTGTTCGAAGCCCAAGGATTATTGGTCGATCCAAGCCGACAGCACTATGAAGCGAGAGGATACGATTCGGGAGTTCATCCTATGGGCACTGGAACCCCGAGTAATGCTTGACCACGATGCAGTGATCATTCTTGGAATCCATAATCCCAAGGATCGACATAAAGTTGGGTGGAAGACGGGCGGAATCGGGAATAGATGTTGGCTTGATGAAGCTTGAGCGAGTCTATCGGCTGCGCTCACCCGTCTTATCAACGGGGTCGAGCAGGATTTCCACATATCTGCTCCCATAGGCTTGCCGAGCCATCTTCGGAAGCCTCCATTCGTGCTCAGACTTGGGTCGAAACGTATTCAGGAATAGCAGCCGATCCTTTTTTACAAGCTCGAAAAGATGTTCCACCAAGTCGGCGGTGTCGTTATCCGCATAATGCAGGTTTTCCAAAACGATCAGCAACGGCTGCCGCTGTGCAGCGCGGCTGAGAATCTCGCTTACCTCGTTCGGAGTCAGCGTAGCTTCGTCGAGCTTTTCGAAGGTGTCCGCTTGCCCGACTTCAGCCCTTATCTCAATGCATTTCTTCAGGAGGTCGATCCCCAAGGTGCTTCTTGAAGGCTCCGCTTCCCACTCCAAGAGAGTTACCCGCTTCATGCAGTCCTTGTTCCGCAACGCCTCGATCAGGCGCGTCTTGCCGGTTCCGCCCTGCCCGATGAGATGGACAATGGAACCTTGTCCGTTGATAACATTCAGGACTTGAAGCTCCAAGAGGTCTAGTTCCCGTTGATGGTCGAAAGATTCAGGTGAGATCACGCTAATGTGAGCCGCTGACGATATGCTGAGGCTTTGAAAATCACAAACGTTGCACTCCTCTTAGAGGGCTAGTCGGCTATCCCTCCTTACCAAAGTCCACGAGATCAATCCCGGCCACTTGTCTTGGAAATTCTCCCAAGTCTGACTCTGTAATTAGCCCCGCCCCACTCGCTCCGCGCCCAGCGGCTTCATCCATTTCTGACGCATCTGACGCATTTACCCCATTTTCAGAAACCTAGCTGGTTTTCTATAGGAACATGCGCATTGACCTGAAAATGACCATAATGTGTCAGATGCGTCAGAGAACATCAAAAACTTTAGTCTTTGTCTTCACGAATACCAAACCAAAGACGAGTCTTCCCATCAGTTGTAAAACCCGATCTAATTCCCGGGTACTCACCCATCTTTATTCCAAACTTCTTCTTGGAAAGGACCGTCTCATCCGCAACCTCAGTATACTTCTTGTATAGTTCATAGGCACGTGTTTTGGTAATCGCATAGCTTGCATCGCCCTTCTCAAAGCAAGCTTCAAAAAAATCATTCAAGGAGTCTTGTTCAGATCGGTATTCTGCACTTGCTTCCTCGACAGGTGGAGGCAATTCCAATCCCTCTTTCTGCCACAGGTTACAGCCCTCAAGAAGCCAGTTGAGTATCCCGCTTGCTTCAGCTTTGAGTTTTTCGTCAAGCTGACGATCCTCACGATCTTTGAAGCTTACGGTGAACGGTATGAGCTTGATGCGTCTCCAAATCCCTTCGTCTTGTCCTTCGATTTCGGGTTTTGAGTTTGTCCTAAAGAGCAATTTACCTATTGGTTTGGTATCATACGGAATCTGAAACTTCTGCTCGACTGAAATTGTATCTCTGCCGCTCCATCTTTTTATCAGGCTTTCGTCAAGCTTTGATCCTTTATTGATTTCGCTTGTAAAGATTAGCCGTTTGTCGGAAATTCGCTCAAGGTCAGCGTTGATCTTTCCGGCGGGTTTGACCATAAAGGTCTCTTCCATCGCAGTACAGGCATAGTCACCCAAAATCGTGATGATAGTCTCAGCGAATACTGATTTTCCGTTACAGCCTTGACCCCACAGAAAGAAGAACATATCTTCCCTCATGTCCCCTGTGATAGCATAACCCATTAGCTTTTGAAGAAAGAGAGCCATCGCTTTATCCCCATCCATTATTTCGTCTATAAATTGTTTCCATCGGGAGCACTGAGCCTTTGGGTCATATTCCACATTACAGATTTTGGTCAACATATCTTCTTTACTGTGTTCAAGCAAAGCTCCTGAGCGCAGATCAACGGTGCCGTTTTGCACGTTCAGAAGCCACGGGTCTGTGTCAAACTCCTTGGGATCAACAGGGACTCCTGCAACTGACTTAGCTTGGTTGAGCATGGCAAACATCTTGCCATTGCTTCCGCTTTTGAGTGCATGCTTGGAAAGCGCTCCATCCTTGGTCTCGAAAGCAAGATCATACAGCCTTCTGATCGTCTGTTTGGCAAGACCCGGAATCACCTGCGCATAATCTCGTGCCCAGCGTTTGCCATCGAAGTACAGCCACCCGCCACCGCGCCCATCGTCAAGCTTGGTGCAAAATCTCACTTTGTCTCCGTGGTCAGCAATGAATGCGTAGCCGTTTCCAAGATCAGTCAGGGCAAGAGCAGTGCTTGGGTCACCCTGATCGAGAATGCGTCTCAGCTTTTTTAACAGGGTGGCAGAAATTTCTTCCTCTTCCAAGAGCATGAAGAATGTCCCTACTCCGATGCCGTTGTCTTTGTCTGCCGTTACCGATTCGATGCGCTTTCGTACCGTGGCGTCTCCTGTGTACTTTGGGTCACCCTTGCTCCATTGCTCTAACTGATCGTGCACCTCGTCAGTTTCCCCGAATACGGCAACGCAGGAGGTAATGAACTCAAACCAACGCTCATTCGAAGCGAAGTTGAAAACACCAACCTGACTCAGCACTTCCGCAAGAAGCTCTAATGGAGGGGCAGTTATTTTTACCTTCTTCCCTTTTTTGGGATTTTTGGGAGGGTTTTCTGCGTCTTTAAGCCAAGCTTTCATTTCGGGAGGAAATTCGATCAGGTCTGTCACTCCGTTGACCGGCACGTAGCCTTTGCTTCCTGCGGCTATGACATATTGATTGCTTGTTCCACGGTTTTCGATACCGGGTGCTACGTCTCTCTTTTTGGTTTCGGAGTCCAAGAAATACATATGCAAGCCCTTCCCGGCGGTTTTCACACAGAAGGTCTTTTTGAGAATCTCTTCTACCGAGAATTTGTATTTCTGTGAAATCTTGTTGAACTCTTTGAAACCGTTAGGTTTACCGGCGTGCCGGTCAAGATCAATGACTCTTTTATCTGAAGGTATCCAAGCTCCGATAAGGTAGCCTTCTTGTTGATATTTCTCTGCTTCCTCAACAGTGAGGTGGTTTTTGGGGTCTTTCCACTCGACCATTGCTTCTTTGTTTTCGTTGCAAAGAAACAGTTTGAATCCCAACTTTTCGTAAATCTTCAAATCCATACAATTTTCCTTACTACTTGTTCCTTTCCTCTCTCTCTAACTTCTTATACCACGCCATGCGCTTGACATATCTCGGCGGCGGCGGTCCTAGCAATTCGTCTATGTCATAACGTGGCTTAGGCTTTTCTTTCGGTGGAACATATCCATCAAACAAACTCAGGATCGACTTTTTCATAAAAGACCCCTTTCCAAAAAATAAGGCGGTTAAGAGCCAACCGATTACTCGGTTCCACAACTGGCTCTATAACCGCCTCAAGAAAAAAGGCTCAGGAACGTTGTGGTTTTCCAAAGCCAGCTTCAAGCAAATAGTCAACAGCTATCTGCGAGAAGTATCTTTACAATGGGCTTTTGGAAAACTGCCGAAAATTGCCGATGGGCTTATGGGCTCACGTTCTCAATGCCGCATTCCATTGTGCATTATTTTCGATTTCTGTCAATGCGAGATCATCTAAAAGTGTACTCTTGTACGTGATCGTCGAACACCTAAGGAAAAGATTATCTATAGAAGCTTATTCTTTTAGATGACAGGGAAAGATTATTTCAAAGTTTGTTTCTTATGTGATCGACGAACGCTCGTTAGGATTTAACATGCAGAAGTTTATTTTATACGTAGATTTAACACAATTCTAGCGCACCTTCTCCTGACGGTGTTGTATATTACCCTCTGGGGAAATTTGCTGAAGGACTCCATTCTCTACTAGAGAGGAGGAGAGATTATGCGCGACGATACGCAGTCAGCCACGCCTGATGTTCCTGCCATGCCGGGGAAGGTCCTTGGAACTACGATCAAGCAGCCACAAAGGTTCGCGCCATCTCCACAGAGATGCGCTGCATCACCCTGCGGCGGCACACCATCTAATAAGTGGCTACGTAGTAGCGCCCGACCCCAGATGGCATACGAACTTGAGAGGATGATGAAGCAAAACTCTGACAAGGAGAAAGAGACCTGAAAACAGCCAACGTGAAGCTTTCAGGCATCTCCGCGCTCAGGGAGGAGGATTGATGGACGGTCAATCGATTTGGGAAGAGGCTATGGCACAGAGGGATTTTGATAGAAACAATCCCCTGATAACCCAACTTCTTGGCTTGTGTGATGAACAGCGCTTTGAGGAAGCCGATAAGCTGCTAGTTGAAATGGCGAATCAGGTAATTCAAGACGGATACGACTACAATTCGTCCATTACTGCACGGCAACTGCTGAGGTTCTGTGTTTCGCTGATTCGTTATCACCGGCATGTCGTGGAATTTCTCAGATATGCCCAAATGAAAGAGGAGGAGGAATGAACTACAACAAGGATGCCTACAATTTAGCGGCCATGACGAACGCAATAAGCGAAATGGCGCGAGAGAAAGCACCAGAGCCGGAAGACCTTGCGCAAATGCTCATCGAGGCTTTCTGGACAGACGAAGACCTGCATCAGAGCAGATTTTACAGATGGTCCCTGAATCTCCCAAGAGAGACGCAGGTTCGCATCGGAGAATTTGTCGGGGCATGGGTAGAAGGTAATCCAGTTGAGGATGACAAGAGGGGATAGCTGACCTTGAGTGCCCCGGGATAGGCTGCGGCAGTGCCCAGAGAGACCAGCCCGTCACCATTCGCGCCGTTTAGCTCCATGGTCTCCTTCAGCTCCTCAGAAGGCAGCGACTGGTCCGTACCGTCCCGCCTTGTTCGAAATGTAGAAGTTTCACGAGCCGATTTTTCAAAAATAGGTGCGTTTCCTGATTTTCCGTACTGCCTTCTTCCCGGAGGGAGTCTAATGCATAGAAGACCCCTCTTTGCAATGGGAGTTGAGCCGTAACAGCATCTGGCATTTTATGCAGGAGAAACCGAAGGGTCTTCTTCTGGTCCTTAGCTCCGCCGGGAACGAAGAAGGGTGAAACATACCCCTTGACACCAGAAATCATCAAGAAGTAGATGAACTCCGGTGCCTTGGTTCTATAGCGTCTTGGAATGTCATGAAGGACTTGAATGACCAGCGCGTCATCGTGTCCCGCAGGGCACTCGATGTGCGTATTGTAGTTGATTCCCTCAAAAGAATCCTCCCAATCACGATACTGACTCATCTTCTTCCGTTGATACTTCTTCCATTCCTCCTGAGTCATCTTCGTCGTGTCGGGCATGGGTTTTCTTGGTTCTGTTACGATGACGCTCCCTTGTCCATCTGCCATCCCCGGCGAATTTGGAGTTTGGCACCTGAGTCGGCGCTGATCATTCTTCCTTTTCTTGCTCATCGAGGTTCTCCAGTTCCACCGAAGCCATGAGCTTCGTCATCCCAATCGCATTCGCCATAAGGCCCGCCGCACTCGGTGCACCATCGATATCCGCATGAAAGACAGATGCCTTCGCAAAGGTCACCTTCTTCGGGATCAAGGTCGCTACCGTCACAGGTCCTCGCGCTTCCGCATTTCGGGCAGTCACCTGTCATTATGGCTGTGAAAAACTCCTTGGGTGTCGCCGCTTCCTCCACCATTTGCCAAAGACGTTCTTGCACGTCTGTCGGCAAAGTAGCCGCCCACCAAAACGCTTCCCGCTCTCGTTCAATCATGCTTCTTCTCCTTTTCTCGGGATCATCGGAGCCGCTTGTCCTTTCCGTCCTCATTCGTTCCCCCAATACATCCACCCCTTGCGCTTCGGATTCGGGTTACGGGCAAAGAGTTCCAGGTACGGCTGCCCGGGCCAGAGCTTCTCTACGACCTCATGAAAGATCAGAGGTTTTTCCGAATGCAGCCCTGTTTTCGGTACCGATTGAACGCTGTCAATTGACTGGACGAGTTTCTTGTCTGGTGTTGTCGGCGTGCCGGACCCACGCTTCCCGATCAAAACCAACTCATGAACGAGGTTGCAGTAGGGACCGATATCCCTTCCACCCTTATGCCATATAAGATTCGTAACGTACTCGAACCCCCAGGCAGCGAGCACCTGCAATCCTTCTGGAAGTTTGCAGGGTGGCACCCACAAGAAAAGCGTACAGTCCTTGGCCGCAACGGCGCGTACGTCATCACACAGAGCGCAGATTTCCTCCGTGGACATGGTGGGATAGTAAGCTTCGGGGGGCTTAAGCCTCGGTGGGGTATGGAGGTACTGCCAAGGAGGGTCGGCAAGCATTACCCGATAGCTGCCCTCGGGCGCTCGTGGCACGGGGGGCCTTTCGGCTGTAGCAAGGCGCAGAAGCCCCGCCTCGGTTGCCTCGCGGAAGGCTCGGTCGCAGTCATCGAAGTAGCGCTCGCGCCTGTTCTTCGGAATGCTGTGCCTCTGATCCAGAATTTGCGAATCGCGCTTCTTGAGGCCGAGGTCTGGCAAGGTTGCTTTGTGGACTGAGCCACCCCGGGTGATGAGTCTTTGCTTGATTTCATAGCGCCGCTCATCAATCCTGTCGATGTACCGAGCAATGGCGTTCTTTACTCTGATTGCGCCGTCGCGCAACTCGTTGTAGCGTTGCAAAAGAGACAACTGATCACGATAGTCGTTCAGTGTCGGGAAATCTTGAGCCTTCTCGATTGCAGATTCGATTGCGTCCCAATCAATTTCACCTTCGCGGGTGAAGGTAATCAGCTTGCGTCGTCCCGACGACTCAGGGTATTCCCGCCTTGTCAAGCCGTTCTCTTCGGGCGTGGCCCTGCGTTCCAGATCATCAGAACTCATTCAAATACCTCTCCTTCCACGGAGCATCGGTTCTCTCGCATCCGATTCCGGTCTCCTTTTCCTGACCCCCAAAGTCACGCAACGTGACTTTGACTCCGCATCCCGCTCGATGAGCGCGTCGCCAACTCGATATCAAGTGAGCGTTTCGCAAGCTCTGCGTATCGGGGGTTGATCTCTATCCCAACAAAGTCGCACCCAAGCTCTATAGCTGCCTCCCCGCTCGTTCCGCTGCCACAGAACGGGTCGAGCAGACAGCCTCCCGGCGGACATGTCGCCATGAGCGCACGCCTGGGAATCTCGACTGGAAATGGCTCGGTGTGCTCGTTCTCACCGTGGCAGGCGGTCGGAATCGTCCACACGTCGATCATCGCCCGGCCGCCCTGTATGGACTTCAGATACTCATGCGCAGATTTCTTGCCGTAATGGAATCTGCCGCTCCAGCCAGGTCCCACTTTCGATTGCCCTGAGTACTTGGTGCGCCGCCGCCTTTCTCGTTGAATAGTTTCATCGACAGGATCAGTGCGCCGTTCCTCTTTCAGCGGGTTCCAGTAGAAGTCGCGTGATTTTATAAACCAGTAGACGTACTCAAAGGTCGTTGGAAAATTTCGCAGTCTCCCTGCCGGGTTGTAGTTCGACTTGGCCCAAATGATGGTTTTGTGGAGTATCCAGCCGCGCTCCCGCATCATTGAAGCGAATCGGCTGGGGATTTGCTGTTCCTCTCCAGCGATGATCCGGTCGCCGAGATTGACCCAGAGGGAGCCTGTTTCCTTGGTGAGGCGGCGGACCTCGTCGAACACAGTAACAAGATTTTCAAGGTATTCTTCGATGGTGGCTTCTTGTCCGATCTCACCTTCAACCAACTGGGGACGAAGCTTCCAATAGGGTGGACTCGTGACGGCAACATTGAGGAAATTTTCTTCTTTGACAGCCTTCAGAACGCCAAGCGCATCACCGTTGATGATGAGAGCCTTCGGACTCTCAGGTCCGCCCCGGGGCACCGACTCCTGCTTGCAGCGGCCATTGAGCGCGGTGTTGAAGACATCCACAACGGACGTGTGTTGGGTTCGCTTTTCAGCGCGGTAGCCGCCTTTCATGCCCTCTTCCTACGCCCCTTCGGCGTCCTCTTGCCTTCCTCGGGTTTCCCCGTAGCCCTGGTCTGGTTGGTCGCCGGGACGAGACTGAAAACGAGGCTCTGCGTCGCCTGTTCTTGCGGACTCAAGTCCCTGACTTCGTCTTTCACCTTCATCTTTACGCTCCCTTCCTTTCCTCAGTCGGGGCATTTCCTTCCTCTTTCGCTGGTTCATTGCCGGTCGAACCTTCTTCTGGGGGAGCCTGCTGAGCACGATTTGCCCTCGGCGCACTGATAGTGCTTCTAAGAGCAAGCCATGCGTCTCCAATAGCCATAAGTTGATCTTTTGGAATCATGTCCCAAGGGAGGTTTTTCAGGCGCTTGGTCAGATCAAGCATTATCTCGATGCATGTCTGCGCCTCCGTTTGCGCTGCCAACCGCTTGTCGGCGGTGACCAAGGCTTGGTGCTTGCTCGGGCCGCTGCGTCTGCGGACACCTCCGGGGGGCCGAGCAAGGATCACGTGACGCAGCTTCGTCAGTGATGGGAAATCTCTTCGCTTTCGCGCGTCTGCCAAAACGGTGTCGATGTATTGAGGATATCTGGCGATCAGAATTGCTTGCTCCAACTGCCACCGAGAAAGCTTCGACTCCCGAGCCGACTTCGCAACGCTGCTGAAAAGGGTGTTGCGGTCACCAACCCCCTTTTTTCCCCGGCCCCCCATCTTCCCGGCTTCCGCCGGACTGGCGCGTTTCTCTTCAGCAAGCTCTCCGCACCTCTGCCATGCCCGAAAGTACAGCTCGATGATTCGCAGACATTCCCCATAGCTGGCGTCAATCTGATCAGCGCTCGCCTCGAAGTTCTTGTCTCTTTCGAAGCGTTTCTTTGCGAACGTCACCGCCGTGTCGCCGAGGAAGATAAGCGGGCCGAACCGTTCAAGCTTGCGGGGAAGCCGGTCTTTCACGGCAAGCTCAAAAAGGGAAATTGGGTCTCTGGGTGAAACCGGCCCGATGGAAACTGGTGCAATAGATACAGAAGGTTCCAGCTCTTTTGAAGGCTTACCCGCGCCGCGCGGACGCTCACTCTTGCTTCCCCTCGACCGTGCCGGTTTCCGTCCCATAGAACGCCCCTTTTGGCGGAGTCTTCCCGCCATGTCAGTAATGGTCGCGGGCACAAGTCACATCGCGATCATCCTGCTTGGATCATAGGGGCGAGGATTTGGGACATAAGGGGGGGTAATGTCTCTTGAAGCTATTTTACTTCGAAATTCCTAATATGCGCCTGATCTGCCTCTTGCTCAGTCGGTATTCTTCAGCAAGTCTGCCAGTAGATGCGCTGTCGCGGGGATTCACAAGCATGAGATGTGTTTTCTTGCTCCTAATTTTGTTGTTTCTCTCTTCCAGCTTTTCCCGCTCTTTGTTCTTTTCTGGACCCGGATTTCCGGTCGGGTTGCCCTGAAAGCTCTCCTGTCCAGAACCGAGCACCGGCAGCTCATTGATGTACATCAACCTGTCCGCGAAGTTGAGTGAATCTTGGAGGAAGTTTTCAATCCGCTGGGAGTCTCCCGTGAGTTGTTCTTTCAGATACTTGACAACGTTATCCAATTTTTCGAAGATGATTTTCCTCGCGCCCGTCCGCTTATTACTTCCCACATACTCGACTATATTTGACATGAACACCGAGACCACTACGATTCGAAGAATAAGTGAAAATCCTTCAAAGTCGCTCGTGAGTTCTTCTCGCGAAATTTCGACAAACCTACGTAGTTTCTCGTCGATGATCCTTCTCGCCCTCATTAGTCTTCCACGGCGTATACAGTCAACTGCATCGGGCGTGACCACAAAGGCCGCTGCCTTTGGGAAAATACTTGCGATCTGGTCGAAGTTGCTCGTGAGTTCTTCTTTTAATGCCTCGACAATCTCAGCCACCCTCGTGCGAATATGCTCCTTTCCCGCCTCTAGCATTTTTCCCCGTCTTAAGAAATCCAGATCGTCTGAGGTGAAAGCACCGAGAGCCACGTAAAAGGCTTCGCGGCTGGGCGCGTGAAAAATTCTGCGACCTCCATGGATGCGGCTAATGATCTCACGCGCCTGAGGTTCCAAGGCCTCAACTTTCCTTTTCTGCTTTGGACGCAGCCTGTCCAAGGCGATAAGCATTATTCCTTCAGACCTCAGAAAGTCATCCAACAGGCATTTGGCGCGCATTTTCGTTGACCCGGCGGTGACAGGCGCTTTTGAGGGCGAGCTACCGGGCGTGGATTGATTCACTTTGGCTGTACTTCTTGGCACAGAGCGCAAGCGTAATGGGCTTTTTGCTTGCGATCAAGCAGATCGAGGGATGGAAATTCTCTATTACTGGACGGGGGCAGGTCCTCCCAATAACTCATTAGGCTGTGGGTTCGCGTCGCACGATTCGTCGCACGACCTGCTTAAAGACCTCTGATAACAGACTATGACTATTGAGCACCTGACAGCACCTATTTCCTTGTGCTGTAAATAATAATTGAGACACGTGCGTACCAAGCGACACGGCTGGCAGCAAGCTTGCCCTGCCTTCTAAGCTGTGGGTCGCCTGTTCGAGTCAGGCTGGACGCATAAATCATTTACATATCAGCACCTCGGTGATTTTGCTGTCCGAGGTGGCAAAGGCCAAGGGTGCCGCCCCGCCCTTATGAGGCGTAGCAAGGCTGCACGAAACGGGGCTCTGACGACCCCTTTTGTGGCAGAAAGCCGATAAGGTGGGGTCCGTCCGCCTATTTCTCCGTGCGGTAATATAGGCTATAAAGCATTTCTTTCGGATCGATCTTTGTTGGATAGCCACTGGAATCAAACTCTTCGACCGTCAGAGATACTGATTCCTTCACTGTCCCTGATTTGCTCAGCTTTGTGAGCGTTTGAAATTTGGAACCTTTGTAATTCCCAGCTGTGACTGTGCCCAAAGTCTTGTACCAAACGTTACCTTCTGAATCTGTCCACTTGCTCGTTATCTGTCCTGTGCCCTCGCTCTCAGGATTGGGATCAGAGATGAGACCGTATTGCTTCCATCCATCAGGGGTGTCGACCTCTTTCTGAGGTGATATGCTTTTGTTGATCCATGTTCCATAGACCTCTTCATTTGGCTTTGGCACGTACTTCCCCGCACCGCAACCTCCCAATAAAGTCAGAGCGAGTAAGATCACAAGGGCAGCAAAAAGCATCGTTCGAGTTTTCATACACTTCCCCCTTCGGGCTTCTCTTGTTGGTTTTGTGGTGAATGACAGGCTAGCGCAGGCCAATAGAGAGCAGAGACTTTCTCTTATCCTACATCCCCGGATAGCGATGTCAAGAGAGATGCTCTCGCGATAAGGATGCCCCCCAACGCACGCAGAAGCCCTTGCAAGCGACTTTGCCATTTCGGGGGCAACAGGGGCGCGGGTAGAAACGTTTCAAGGTCATCACTCATAGTGAATGACTTGGGTGTAATTGATGCTTACTTTGGCGAGGAAATACAACGCCGCCTTGGAGAGTGGGCCAAGGACGTCGAAGAATTGGACTGAGGCAAGGGGCTTCCCTGTAGCGGAGCCAGGATAGAGGCAGCCATCGAGGGTCAAACTGCCGCCACCTTCGGTGGCTCAAATATCCCAAATCGGCAGTGTTGGACAAAGAGGTGAAATGAGAATCGCAATAGCCTGTGCCTCTGGATCTGCGAAGGGGGTATTCATTCATGGCGTTTTGAGCGCTTTTGGTGACCGCGGTCTGGCAGTTGATGCATACGCCGCTTCCTCTTCGTCAACCGTTCCTGCGGCGTTCGCTGCTGCTGGGCGATTGAATGACCTGAATGGTCCTGTCCACTGGCAACGCGGTGCAGACATTCTGAAAGAGCTCAAGGACGTGAGTGAAATGGTCAAGCGGGGCGTCTCCGAGGTCGTTCCGACTCTCACCGAGAGCCTCTTTCTTCCTTCCGCGAAGAGGTTCATTTTTTCGGCGAGCCATTTGGCGACCACCGAGTCGGCTGAAAAGGCTCAAGGGGATAGCGCGAAGCGTTTGGGCTTGGACCAGTTGCGGGCAATGAAGAACAAAGACTCTTCGTGGGCTGAAACCAATTTGGCCTGTCATCTGTTTGACACCAAGCCAAATGGGGAAACCCGACGCTTGACGGTAGAAAACCTCGCAGATGCAATGTATGCCACAACACGGATGCTGCACGCATGGAAAACTCCTGGATGGATTGATGGAAAGCCTTATGTAGACGCTTCGTACACTTGCATGTGCCCAGCGATCGAGATGGTGGAGCTTGGATATGACCATGTCATAGCGATCTCCCCAGAGTCAGGCCCGTTCTATCGCGACTTGTACCAAGTTCGCACGATTCCTGGCGAATGGAACGGCGCAAGGATATTCTTCATTCAGCCAGATTTTGATCTGAAGGTGATCGGCGTTGATTATTTGTCAGTCCAGGAGGAAGGGCTTAGGAAAGCATTCGCTCTGGGAAGGGATGCGGGATTCCGTTTCTTGGATAGCGCAGTGCTGACTTCGCGATGATCTGAAGGCCCTTGCCCCAAGGATTCCATAACAGCAGCTTCAGCCGATTCTGTTTGCTGCCAGGAAGTCGGCAAGGAGATGATTGACCTTCTGAGGACTTTCCTGCGGCGCCCAGTTGCCTGCACCTTCCAGGACATCTGTCAATGTTTGAAAAAATAGATCTGCTTGTCTGAGCGCACTTGAATGCGGCAGGTTCGGAAGGAGGGCGGCTGTTGTGATGAGGAGACTCGCCGGGTAGAAATGCGCGGGCAGTTATCCCTTTTCTGGATACCCGACTGTCTGACCGAAGAGCACTCGCTGATCCTTCCTCAGTCTTAACCTTGCGGAAAGTTCCGCCCTATTGCAATTGTGAAACCATGTCGCCAGGCCCTGGGAAGAGGCGAACAGGTAAACGTTCCCCGCGACAAGTCCTGTGTCGACATAGTAGTAGGCTTTTTGTGTCTCAAGGTCCCATAGCCCTGGTTCCTGGAATCCGGCCTTGCTGAATTTATCGATATCCGCGACATAGATGAGACGTACAGGAGATTTCGCTCCCACCTTTCCCTGACCCTGTCCAATGGCCAATACCCGCAAGTCTTCAGCCAAAACCGGAATCAGAGAGTGAGCAGCCGGGTCATAGAGGTAAACTCCCTCCTGCATGGCGACATAGAGGTCAATTTCCTGTGAATTGCTGGCTGAGGCGGCCGTAATTCCCGGACTGCCAAACGGACCTTTCTTCCGGTTCACGCCGCATGCCGACCAGAGAAGATTTGACAGCATCTGCGTGGAAAGCTTTTTGTCGCCGATGGAGCGGATCGTCCTTCTTTTCTGCAGCGCCGTAAAAACGGACCTGCTGCGACCGACCGTGGGTTTCGGAAGCGCAATCGGCCGCAGTTCCCCGGTGACATCTTCTTTTCGGTTCATATCGTCCCCCGCCAGAGTACACTCGATCTTAGCAGACCTCCCGAAAGTTGCAAGCAGGACATAGGAGCGTCGACTCCTTTATGCGTGCGCGGTGACGTCCGCCCGAGATGCGATTTCCCGTACGGCGCTTGTGGATTGTGATAATATGTGCGGGTGGATTGAAACGGCATCAGTAGAGAATGTCCATGGACAAGCTCGTCGAGCTCGTCAAAGTGCAGCAGCGCCCCGGGGAAGGCTACCGAAGGTGTTTTGGCAGCAACTGCTTTGATCTGTGGGTATGGTATTCAGAAGACAGGACTGAGCTTCAAGGTTTTCAGCTTATCTGGGGTGACAATACCCTTGCAGTGACATGGTCGATTGATGGCGGGTTCAGCTTTCGAAGAATCTCGGAGGAGGCCTTTGGCGTGAAGGTGACGCCTCTATTGGAGAGAGACGCGGGCAAGGTGCATCCGCTTGTGATCCCGATCTTCGAACGCTGCGCTCTGGACATTGACAAGGAGCTGGCGGGATTCATTATTGACAGAATCATGAATGGCGCCAGGATCACGCAAGAGATGATCGATGCCGCGGAAAAAGAACATCCAGACTTGCCTGAATACCTGATAAGAGCCTAGTCACTTCTCCAGGATATCGAGACAACCGGGCGGCGCAATCTTTTGACGGACACGGACGAGTGGCGATCATAGCGGAAAGCTGCTACGCTCTCAGCTCGATGAACTCATTGCTTCTCACCGCGATCATCGTCGTTTTCTTTGCCTTTGCCAGCTATACCGGGGCCATCATCACGCAGATAAGCCGACGCACGGTGTCACCACTCATGCGAGTCTTCCTGACTGCGGGCGTCGTTCTGGATGTGACCTCGACGAGCTTCATGATTGCAGGCTCGCGTCGTATCCCTCTTACATTTCACGGGGTTCTCGGCTATTCGGCACTCCTGCTCATGGCAACGGATCTTGTTCTCATGTGGCGCTTTCACGCTCGCAAGAGAGGGGAACGCATTCCAGACAGGCTGCACCGCTATTCGCTGATTGCCTATTCGTGGTGGGGAGCTGCTTTTGTTGCGGGAGCGGTCATTGCCGCGCGACTCTGAGGGTTGAGGTGAAGGTTGGCAATATCCCGCGTGAAGCACCTCCTGGAAATCATCCTCTCCCGATATCAGCTCTCCGTGGATGGCATCCATGGGATCGCTCACTGGGGTCGGGTTCTGGAGACCGGGCGCCGCCTGGCACCCCTCACGGGTGCTGATCCACGCGTCCTGGAGTATTTCGCGATTTTGCACGATTCGCAGAGACGCGGGGAGGGTCGTGACCCTGCTCACGGCGAGCGCGCAGCGGCATTGTGCCGGGAACTTCGCGCCGAGATCGAGCTGGATGTGCACGAGTTCGCCCTGCTGGTTGAAGCATGCGACTGTCATACGCGCGGAGCTCCCGCACAAGCCGATATCACAATCCTGACCTGCCTGGATGCGGATCGTCTTGACATTCTCCGTGTAGGTATGAAGATCAGGGAAGAGCTGCTCTATACGGGCGCGGCTCGGGACCCGGGAACGCTCGCGTGGGCTTCTGATCGGGCCTCGCGACGGGTGACGCCCGCAATTGTCAGGGACGAGTGGGGATGAAGGAGGCGAGAAAATGGACGATGCGAAGCTGCGCGAGCAGCTTGTCTCTTCGCTGAGCGGCCACGGAGCCCACATGAGCTTCGACCAGGCCGTCAAAGGGTTCACGCGGGAGCTCATCGGGCAGAAGGTGCCCAATCTCGCCCACACGGCGTGGCAGCTTGTCTATCACCTCTGGATCGCCCAGTGGGACATTCTCGAGTTCGTCAGGAATCCCGCATATGAATCCCCGCAGTGGCCCGAGGGCTACTGGCCGGGGGAAGATGCTCCTCGCTCCTTGTCGCTATGGGAGGAAACTCTCGGCAAGTTCAGAGCTGATCTCAAGGCGATGGTGGACCTGGTGCGAAACGGGAAGAACGATCTCTTTGCCCCTGTTCCTCACGGTGAGGGGCAGACCCTGCTTCGCGAGGCCCTGCTCGTCATTGACCACAACTCATATCATGTCGGCCAGCTCGTGGATCTCCGCAGGCTTCTGGGGATCGGCTCCTGACAGAGGAGGCGGGGTTCACCGGCTGTTCATCAATGCGCGCACGTCGGTCACGATCTCGGACGGAGTCGCGTTCGCATCCAGAGACACGCGAACCCTGCCGGACTTGTCGATGATCCAGAACGGTACCGAATGCGCAACATCGTAGCCGCCGCCGAACTGGTCTATTATCTTCCCCGCCAGGGCGAGGTCCGACTTCGCGAGCCCCCAGGTGACCGGGTCGGTTTCAGCGCCGGCACCCGGGTCTTTCGCGTCGTCCAGCGGTGAAGCCACCTGCTGAGTGTCGGGGTCCTTCTCGACACCGATCCCGTAATTGGCCCACACGACCTTCACTGATTCGAGAGATCCCGTGACAAAAGACCATGCGTTCTCGAGCCCGAAAGCCTGGCTGTACGCGAAGTTTACTTTCGGGATGTCTCTTTTCGGGTCCGTTGTCACGGCGACAAAAGCTGCCTTGTCCCTGTCGCGGCTGAGGAGTGAAATGGCGTTCTTCACCTTCAGTGAGATGTAGGGACACGCATCCACGCAGTGCGTGTAGATGAAAGTGAGCACCACCACCCTGCCTTTCGTATCTGCCATGTGGAACGCGGCGTCGTGTTGATCCGTAAGCGTGAAATCAGCGGCGGGAGACGGCCGTTCCCGCACCGTGCCGATGAGACCGCTCACCGGCTGCTCCCTGTTGCCCAGGGCGAAAACCGGACACATTATGCCGCAGGCCAGGATTGACGCGATCAGCACGGTCAAACGATTCATTGGTTGCACTTCCCTTCTCCTCTCCAAGTTACGATTTCCTCGGACCTCGGGAAAGCGTAGATTGTTTATCGGGGCGGCTCGATGATGCCGGCGTTCCGGCATACGGCGGCGATCATCCAGCGGATTCGATCTGCCGATAAAAGAGGGGTGGGGAGGGGATGAGCATCCGTTCGGCTCTTTGCGCGTGCGCTATTCAGGTGCTGTTGATCGTTGTTTCCTGCCCGGGGGCCTTTGCGGAGACCGGGAAAACTCTTCCCCCTCTCCGCGCATCCCTCGACCAGATCCTGACAACCGCGCCGTCGCAGTGGCGCTCACCGTTACAGGAAACGTTCCGCTGGGAAATGTTTCCCGACATCATCATTCTTGACACCGTAGATTTTTCCGTTCAGGACCGGATGTTCACCCGCCTCGCCTACTTCCTGGAAAAGCGCGGGTTTCGGGGAAGGCTCCTTGGCAACGCCCAGCTCGCCGGCAGACACGGGTGGAACGCGCACGACTACGGGCCGGACGGGCTCGCCTCCTTTTTCAACGCGGCGGAGGACGCCCGGTTCCCGTTGAATGCCGAAGAGGTGGCGCTTCGCACGCTGGCAATGGAACAGGGAATCCTTTCCACGGACGGGGGGCATCTTCAGCCGGGCCGAGGCGGGATTCTCGGCCTGTCCCGTTCGTCTTCTCCGATAGAGCGCCGGTATCTCCTGACCCATGAATCCTTTCACGGGATTTTCTTTTCTTCACGGGAATACCGGGATTTCTGCTTCCAGGTGTGGAACTCACTCGCGCCGGGAGAAAGGGACTTCTACAGGAGCTTCCTCGATTCCCTCGGGTACGACAGCGCCGATGAGTTTCTTGCGGTGAACGAGTTCCAGGCGTATCTCATGCAGCAGCCTCTTGCATACGCCGCCGCGTATTTCGAGCGGTTCATAAAGCTGTTTTCACAGAACGGCGCACGGGCAACTATCGACCCGGCCCGGCTGCTCGCGAGCGCCCGATCTCTGGATACCTTCCTCCAGTCTCGATTCGGAATCAACGCGGGCGGGACCTTGCGCGTGGGCGCGGACGCGGGAATGGCGCGATGAAACGGTTCCTGGCAGATCTTTCTCTGCTGCTCTTTGTGGGCACATTCCCTGCGCAGGCGCATCCCCACGTTTTCATCAACAACAAGATGACCGTGCTCTTCGAAGGCGGGACGCTCCAGGGAATATCCTTTCAGTGGACCTTCGACGATATGTTCTCCAACATGATCCTGTCGGACTATGATCCGAAGGGCACCGGCCAGTTCGATGCGGCGCATGTCAAGGCAGTGAAAGAGGGAGCATTCGACAACCTGGAGAACTACCACTATTTTGTCGCAATGACGATCGGGACCAAGCCCGTGGCTCATTTCAAGATAGAGCGGTTCATGCCGAGTGTCACCGAGACGAAAAAGCTCGTCTACTCCTTTTTTATTCCTCTGAAGCTCACCGTACAGGCGAAGGAGCAGTCGGTGCGACTCACCGTGTATGATGACACGTACTTCGTCGCGTTCGATCTCCTGCACCTCGAAGACGTCACCGTGACGGCGAGCCCGGACATTGCATGTGACCTCGCAATTGAAAAGACCAAGGTGAAACCTCAGTGGCCGGGCCAATACATGCCCGATCAGCTTGTCATCAGGTTCAAGGAGAGCTCATGAAGCGTCTCATTTTCGTTCTCGGTTTGATCATGGTTGCCGCGGCCTGCTTCTGCCAGGTGGGATCCAATCCCTTCACTGCGAAAGACACGGGGCCCCGGACAGGGTACACGGGCTTCATGTCCGGCATATCGGCATTCTTCTTCAACGCAATGGCCCCTGTCCAGAAAACCCTCAACGAGAGCCTCGCCGCAATCACCCGGTCTCTCCGGGGATCGCGGTCGCTGGGTGGCCTTCTTTTCGTGATACTCATTTCGCTCGTTTATGGCATGTTCCACGCGGCGGGGCCCGGGCACGGGAAGACGATCGTGTCTTCCTTCTTCCTGGCGAATGATGCGAAGCTGAGGCACAGCTTTATGATCGGGTACCTTATTGCCGGGGTGCACGCTCTCGCGGCCCTCGCCGTAGTCCTTATTCTCTATTACGTGATACGGGGGCTGTTTTCCACAGGGATCGAGCAGGCAGACCATTACATCCAGCTCGCCACGTTCGCGGTCATCGCCGTGCTGGGCGCATTCATGCTCGTCGGAAGGATCCGAGGAACCGGCCACCACCACGCCCGCGCGCGGGATGGGGGCGGCGATCTCACGCTTCGGAGCCTGTTCAGCATCGCGGTTCCCGCGGGCGTCATACCGTGTCCCGGCGCCGTGGCGGTCATCCTTTTCGCCCTCTCGCTGCACATGCTCGGAGTCAGCGTGCTTGCGGTTGTGGCGATCTCGCTCGGAATGGGGATCACCATCAGCGTGACCGGCGCCCTCGTCATCCTGGCCAAGCGAGGCGCGGTCAGGGTGCTGGCCGGTGGCGACACGCATCGTGACTCGGTGGTCCGCAGGATCGTCGAGATAGGCGGGGCCGGTGTTCTTTTCCTCTTCGGGCTGGTGCTCTTTCTCGCGCAGCTCTAGTGCCGAGCGGACGCGCGGGAAAACCGCTGAGCGCGTGTCAGCCCTGCGTGAGGCGTTTTGCTTCCAGGGCGGACCGGTTTTCGTGGAGGAACTCGACGAGGTATTGCTGAACGTCGTCGAAGAACTCCCTCTGCATGAGGGTGCCGGCCCGGGTGATGTAGCGGTAATGCCAGCTCTCATAGCGGTAGCCGGTGACCTCTTCATAGCCGCGGGGATAGGAGAGGGAGAAGCCGTATTCCCAACCGTGCGCGGCGAGCCATTTGCCGGCGCGCGTGTCCGCGAATGCATCGGTAATCGATCCAAAGTCGACCGCGGTGCCGAGCTGATGCTGCGACATGCCCGCCCGGGCTGACTCCCGATCAGCCGTCTCTTTGCCGTACATCTTGAGTTCACGCTCGTAGATGGAAATCTGGTAGTCGTAAGAGCGATAACCCGAGGAGATCACCAGCGTGACGCCGTCCCCGCGCGCCGCGCGCGCCATTTGGAGCAAAGCCGGCATGATCGCTTTCCGCACGGACACGTCGGTCCATGAAACGTCGAACTTGTAGTCTTTGAAAAGCCGGACGAGGTCCGGGGGGGCATAGTCGGCGGGCAGCGGGTGCCGCTTGTCCACCAGGAGAAAGAAGTCCGCGGGTTCGTCCAGAACCTTTGCCGCGAGCTGGAGAAAGTCTTTCGGCCGCGCAAGGATCTTGTCCTGGATCCGGCGGGGCAGGGAAGAGGTCATCCCCAGGAGATCCTCCCGCGAGAGGGAGAACTGCGCAGAAACGCGCATGCCGGAAGCGTGGCCGGGCGCAGGGAACAGGCACACCCCTGCAGCGAGGATCATGATGAGGGCCCTCATACCGAGCAATCCTTGCACAGCCCGAACAACGTGATGGCGTGATCCTTGATCGAAAAGCTTTCGCGTTTCCCGATGGCGGCAATCTGGTCGTCCTGCAGGCAGAAGTCGAGATCCACCACGCGATGACATTTCGTGCAGGCCAGGTGGTGATGATGACTCTGGCTCCCGCATAGCCGATAGCAGTGGGTTCCATCCGCGAAATCGATCCGATCCAGGACTTTCATACGCGCCAGCTTTTCGATGGATCGATACACGGTGGCGCGGCCAATGCGGGGATGGGTCTTGCGCAGCCTCTTCAACAGTTCCTCCGCGGAGAATGCTGCTCCGCTGCGTCCCAGGCGGATCAGGCTTTCCGCGATAGCCTGGCGCGGATGAGTGCTTCGCTCGCTGAACTGATCGAATGCCGCGGTGATCCTGTCCTTGATGCCCATGCAGGCGCTCTGACGCGGCGCTGATGATAGCGCGAATCCGGGATCGTGCATATCCGGAATCGGCGAGGACGCACGTGAAGCGGAGCCTGGATGTTTCATGGGCCTCTCCCGTTTCCGCGCACCTCCCTGTCCAGGTCGCGGATCTCCTGCACACGACGCGCGCGTCCCCGGCGTCCTGCCAGGACCGCCGCCAGGTACACCAGCGCGGACAATGTGGAAATCGAGAACCCGATCGGAGGGTGCCGCCACGTTCCTACGAATGAAACCAGCAGCCCTCCCCAGGTGACACCCAGCGCGAAGACGAGGGAAAGAAGCAGCGAGCGGACAGGTCGATGCGTGAGCTGTACCGCGGCCGCGGCAGGGGCGATCAGGAGAGAAACCGAAAGAAGGACCCCGACCACGAGCGTGCTTGCAGATGCGGCCAGCGCGACGACGAGGAGGAAGACGATCGACAACATTCGCACGGGAAGCCCGCGCGCCCTCGCCGCAGTCGGGTCGATCGAGGCGAAGAGAAGCGGCCGGTACACGACCGCCAGGGTCGCCAGTGCGACGGCTCCACAGACGAGCATGCGCAGAATGTCTATCCATTGAATGCTGAGCATGGACCCGAAAAGCACGGCGACGGCCGTGTTGGCGTGAAAGGCGCTGCTGCGTGCGGAAATGCCGAGGAAAAGGACGCCGAGCCCCAGCGCAAAGGAGAGAACCATTCCGATTTCCACGCTGCGGCCGCGCGCGCGCTCCCCGAGCGCTCCGAGGCTCAGGGCGGAAAAAAGGGAGAAGAGTATCATGCCGAGGAGAGGCGCCTGCCCGAGGAGTCCGGCGCCCGTGGCTCCCGCGAAGCAGATATCCAGAAACGCCTCGGCGGCGAACGCCTGCGCGCGGAGCACCAGGAAGTATCCGACCAGCGCGGCCATGACCGCCGCGGCGGTGCCGCCGAGAAATGCCCTCTGAAAGACTCCCGACGACAATAGATCGAACATCAATGGGCCTCCCGGAGGACGGGGGAGAGGAGACGCACCGGGAGATACACGAGGAAGGACAGCGTGGCGATGAAAAAGCTCACCGGAAGAGTACCGCTCACCGCTGCGAGAAGGACACCGAGCCAGACGTATGCCAGACCGAGCCCCGCGGAGAGCAGGATCGCGACGAACGGCCGCTTGACGAGCCGGGTCGCGGTGGCCGCCGGACCGACGAGGAGGGTAAAAACGAGGAGGGCGCCCATCATTTGTATTGAAAGGGACACGGTGACCGCAACGATCACCATGAACACGACTGAAAGCAGCTTCAGCGGCACTCCACGGGCCTCCGCGGCAAGGGGATCGAAGGTGCTGAAGAGCAGGGGCCGGTAGAGGAAGACCATTGCGGTGAGTATGACCAACCCGCTCAGCGCGGTCACCACGACGTCGTGCGCGCTGATGCCCAGTATGCTGCCGAACAGGATGGCGTATACGCGCTGCGCATATCCCGCGTAGAGGGCGAGGAAGAGGAGCCCGATCCCGAGCGCAAGCGTCATGAGAACGCCGATGGCGATGTCTCGCTCGCGCGCGTCGGTTCCGATCATTCCCACGGCAATCGCGGCGGCCGTGGAGAAGGCGAACAACCCATACACGGGATCGACTCCCAGCAGAACCGCCCCTGCCGCGCCGGCGAATCCGATGTTGGGCAGTGCATGCCCCGCAAAAGTCAATCCCCGGGATACCAGGAAATAGCCGCTCGCGGCGGCGAGCACCGCGACAGTCGACCCGGTAAGAAGCGCGTGCACGATGAACGGGTAGCCGAGCAGCTCCCCCATTTCAGATCTGCGCTCCGACCACGAATACCCTCCCCAGCGCCTGCACAACTTCGACCGGCGCGCCGTACAGCGCGGTCAACGTCCGGCTCGTGATGACTTCCGCCGTCGTGCCGATTGCGCTGTGACCGTTGGCAAGGTACAGGACGCGATCCACGTGGGAGAGGAGAGGGTTGATATCATGAGTGACGAACAGCACGGCGACCTTTCGGGACCGGCAGATGCGGCGGACCAGCGCGATTATCTCCTGCTCGCGGGAGATGTCCAGATTGGCAAGCGGCTCGTCCAGGAGGAGGAGCCGGGGATCCGTGAGCAGCGCTTGCGCGATGAGCAGGCGCTGCCGCTCCCCGCCGGAGAGCCGGCCCATCGGCTCGTCGGCAAGATCCTCCGCATCCACTTCCCGAAGGACATTGTCTATGGCGGCCCTTCGCGTACGGCTCGGCCAGCCCGGTCCCCAGCGGTTCCCGTCCAGCCCGAATCGGACCACCTCCCTGGCCCGCAGGGACATCTCCGCCTCGATCACGCGAAACTGAGGCACATACCCGATTCGGGCGTTCCCTTTCCCGGGTACCCCGCCGAACACCTCGACCCGTCCGGCATCGGGCTTCAGGAGACCCAGCAGGACCTTCAGCAGGGTGCTCTTGCCGGCGCCGTTGGGGCCGAGGACGGCGATGAACTCGCCGTCCTCGACGGTGAAGGTCATGTTCTCCTGGATCGTGCGGCCGCCGAGACTCACCCTGACGCCCTCGAGAGAGGCGACGTGAAGCGCGCGCGGCTGCGGTTCGGCTCCCATCTCGCCTTACTTTCCCAGGGCCTGTGCGAGGGTAGTGAGCTGGCTCAACATCCAATTCTGGTAATTCATTGCCGAGGGCATGGTCTCCGTCACGGGCAGGATCGGTATGCCCGCGGACTTTGCCTCCTCCTGGAGCTTTGTCGTGATCGGCGAAATGGTCTGCTCATTGTAGATCAATACCTTGATTTTTTTCCCCTTCACCTGGTTCTCCGTGAGAACGACAGTGTCGGCAGGAGGATCATTGCCTTCGGCAATCGCCTTCTGGAACTCGAATGGCGTCAGGACGACAAGCCCGAGCGGTTTTGCCTGATAGAGGAATATTGTTTCGGTCAATCCGACGGGGGTCCCGTTCCACTTTGATCTGATCTCAGCCATTTTCTGGCGTACCTTCACGAGAGACTGTTGAAAGTCCTTGAGTTTTCCCGAAAAGAACGGCGCGTCCGCCGGGTCGAGCTTCTGGAGAGCACGGCTGATCGATTGCGCGATCCCCTGAGCGTTGTCGAGGTCGTACCATACGTGCTCATTATCGGGAAGTTTGTTGCCGGCAATATCATATGCCTTCAATAATACGCGCTTGCCGCTCGGTGACCCTGAGAGCAATTTGTCCATCCAATCGTCGTAGCCGCCTCCGTTCTCGATGATGAGGTCCGCCGCGGCCACGGCCTTTGCGTCGTTGACGCTGGACTCGTACTCGTGCGGATCAACGTTCGGGTCCGAGAGGATGCTGGTCACGTGGACGCGCTCGCCACCCAATTGTCCGGCGATATTGCCGTAGAAGTTCTCAGCGGCCACCACGTTGATCACCTTCGCGGGGCCTGAAGCCCCGAAGGCTGCACTGCCCGCGATGAGAAATAAGAGTGCGGCAAGCCCGCACCCGTAGCGCTCTGAAGTCTTTGACGTCATGCGTCACCTCCATGAAATATATGGCGAATCTCATCTGCATGCAAATGAGACATGATATCCATAAGGAAGGATAGCCATTTCGCGCCTCGAAGTCAATGAGACGACGTATCAATAGGGGGGTCCGCAGAAGGCACTTGCGCTGATGTCGCACGCTGATATACTAGGGGATACGATGAAACGGATCATCATGCTCGGCGCATGCATCGCCCTTGCGATATGTGTGACCGGCTGCGATGCGATGAACTACCTCTGGCAGAGAATTATCGGTCACGGCTATTCGCAGGTCGACATGACCTCACTGGAGAACGCGCAGGACCGCGCGTCCGCAATGACTCTTTCGGGAAGCTCCCTCACGGCGAATACCGTGCTCGGATACAAGACGCGCCACGGGAATCTCGGGAAGCTCGGGATCCTTTCGCCCCCTACCGGTGCGCGCATGACCTTTCAATTTACAACGTACAGCATTCTGGACGGCAGCATTCTGAAAAGCTCCCGCAGCATCACCCTCACCGGCAACACTCGCTTCGATCTGGAAGAGGGGATACAGGTGGACAGCTTCAGCGCGAGCGATTTCTTGTGGCAATCCGACGCCACGCTGGTTCCCCAGGGCGCGCCGATCAGGGCTGAGTTTTACACCTTACCCTAGTCGGGTAGAAGATGCGGCCCCGCCGCAAGGCAGAGGCCGCCTGACAATCCCTTTCGATCTACCGTGTCAGCCCGATCGTGACATCGGTACCGCTGCGGTTGATTTTGAAGCTCACATCTTTCTTCGACTTGTCGTTCAGCGCCTTGTAGAAGTCCATGACGGTGCGGACGTCTTTCCCGTTGACCTGCGTGATCACGTCATAGGGCCTGAAGCCGGCGATCGCGGCGGGGGATTGGTTGTCCGGCGTGTCAGCCGCCACGTATCCGATCATCACCCCGTCCACGCCCTTGGGAACGTTCTGATCCTGCTGCCGGACCTGATCGTTGACGTGGACGACCGACATCCCCGTCCAGAGGTTCTTATATGCCGTGGCGTCGCTGCCTTCCTCCGGGCGCATGGCGAGCTTGATGGAGAGCTTTGTCTTCTCGCCGTATCGGATCAGCTCGAAATCGTAGCTCCTGCCGGCCAGGAGGTCGCCGACAACCTGAATAAGCTTGTTGGTGTTTGCGATGTCCTGCCCGTTCACTTTCGTGACGTAGTCCCCCGGCTGCATTCCCGCCTTGTCCGCGGGGGAGTTCTTGTACACGTTGACCACCAGGGCGCCCTTCACGTTCTCCACCTTCAGGTCCCTGGCTACGCCGGGATAGGTCTCCGCCGAGGGGTCGGCGGGCTGCACACCGAGGAACCCGTATTCCACCTTGCCCTTGTTGATGAAATCGTCGATGGCCTTCTTGGCATTGTTGATCGGAATGGCGAAGCCCAGGCCGATGCTTCCGCCCGTCGGCGCCGCGATCCAGGTGTTGATCCCGATCACCTCTCCCTTGATGTTCACCAGCGCGCCCCCCGAGTTGCCCTGGTTGATGGCGGCGTCTGTCTGGATGTAGTCCGTGTTGGTCGCGACATCTCCGCCGGCCGGTCCGGTGCGTCCGAGAGCACTGACGATTCCCATTGTGACCGTGTTCTCGAACCCGAATGGGTTGCCCACGGCGAGCACAAGGTCACCCACCTGCAGCGCGCTCGAGTCCCCGAGATCCGCGACGGTGAGATCGTCATTGCTGGCGAACGACACGATCGCGAGGTCCCGGCGGGGATCCGGCGTGCCGACGACTTTCGCCTTGAAAACGGTCTGGTCGGCAAGCTTGACGCTGATCGTCGACGAGCCGTCCACCACGTGGTTGTTTGTAAGAACGTAATAGGTGCCTGCCGTCTTCTTTACGATGATGCCCGAGCCGAGTCCCTGCCTCATGGGCGGCTGTCCGCCTCCCCGGTTGTTCCCCGGCGTCTGGTTGAAGAACCAGTCGAACGGGTTCTGGTTGCGCGAGGACTGCTTGAGCTGTTCGGTGACGTCCACCTCGACCACCGTGGGAAGGACCTTTTTGGCCACTTCCCGGAAAGAGTATTGAATGGTTTCCAGGTTCCTTGTCGCTTCCGCCATCGCCTGCGAACTCGGCGCGGAACCGGAGGCGCTGGTCCCCGTTCCCTGGGCGCTCGTTTTCTCCGCCCTTCCGACAGCGCCGAGGAAAGACGGCGCGGCCGCCAGGAGAGCCAGAGCGGCGATGATTGCTATTGTCATGTATCGGCGTTTCACTATTTATTCCTCCTGTCCCTCAAGATACCTACAATAGTTTATAAAATGATTGGGCGATTGTTAATTTTCCTTAATCTGGTATCATGGCACCCGATCCGCGGCGCCTAGAATCCGCGGAGTACCGCGGCGCCCTGAAATCCGCGGAGTACCGCGGCGCCCTGAAATCCGCGGAGTACCGCGGCGCCTGAAATCCGCGGAGTACCGCGGTGCGGAGGTGGGGTGAGCAACGATCAGATCAAGAAGATTCTCCTGTCCCTGCGGAAGACCGGGCACGACTTCTCCGTCATACTCTCAGGAAAAAAAAGCAGGAAAGTCCACGGACTTTACAAGCCGGACAGCCGCGAAATCATCATTCACAACAAGAATTTCAAGAACGACAACGAGCTGATGTATACGGCCATCCACGAGTACGCGCATCACATCCAATTCACCTCCTCCGCGGCTCCTGTATCCGCGCGCACGCATACCACGGCTTTCTGGAACCTTCTCCATACCCTGCTCTTCGAGGCGGAAGCAAAAGGCATCTACACGAACCCCTTTGAGTCCATCGAGGAGTTCCGCGCCTTGACCCGCCGGATCAGGGACAAGTTCCTGTCGGAAAGCGGCTCCCTGATGAAGGAGCTGGGGAAGCTCCTCGTCGAGGCGCACGCGTTGTGCGAAAAGCACGGATCGAGCTTTCCGGATTACCTGGACCGGGTGCTCGCGCTGCCGCGCACGAGCGCCCAGGTTATCATGAAAGCGCACACGTACGATCTCGATCCCGCGATCGGTTTCGAGAACATGCGGTCGCTCGTCTCCATCCGGGACGAGACGGCGCGGGGCAAGGCGCAGAAGGAGCTCCGTGACGGCCACAGCCCCGACATGGTGAAGGCGGCCTATGTCAGCCCGAAACCGCCCCGCAGCCGCCGCGAAGCGCTGCAGGAGGAACGCACCAGGATCGAAAAAAGCATCGAACGTCTGAAGAAACGGCTGAAGGAAATAGAGAAGCGGATCGCGGAGACAGCGGAGGAGTAGGGACGATGGAAGTCTATGACGCAATGCGCACGCGCAAGAGCGTACGGGCCTTTCTCCCCCGCCCGGTGCCGGATGACCTCTTGCGCCGCGTCCTGGAGGCCGCGCGAAGCGCGCCCTCGGCGCGCAATGCGCAGGAATGGCGCTTCGTGGCCGTGCGCGACGGAGGGGTCCGGGAGAGGCTGGCGCGGGAGGCGGCGCGGCAGCCGTTCATCGGCACCGCACCCGTGCTCCTTGCCTGCTGCGCCGAGACGGACGGAAGGATCATGCGCTGCGGCCAGCCCGCATACCCGATCGACGTGGCCATCGCAATGGACCATCTCACTCTTGCCGCGGCCGCGGAAGGACTTGGCACCTGCTGGATCGGGTCATTCGACGAGACACTGGTGAAGGAGATTCTGGGTATTCCCCCTGCGGTCAGGGTGGTCCAGCTCATGCCCCTGGGATACCCCGCGGATCCGTCGGCGGTGAGCAAGAGCCGGCTCGGCCTGGATACGCTCCTGCACTACGAGAGGTGGTAGGCGGCGCGCTCTTGGTCCTTAATGGCTGTGCGCTGACGGCCCCTCGTGCGGATGCCCGTGCTCGAGCTCGTCAGGCGTGGCCTCCCGGACGTCCACGATGTCCACGTCGAAGTGAAGCGTGAGTCCTGCCAGAGGATGGTTTCCGTCCACGGTGACCTCATCGGCGTCCATGCCGATCAGGGTGACCATGTGTCCCTCCCCGTCGCCTTGCACCGGGAACTGCATGCCGATCTGGAGGTCGTCCACTTCCCGAAACTGGGCGCGCGGAACGCTGAAGACGATGGAATCGTCACGCGCCCCGTACGCCTGCTCGGGCGCGATGCTGACGGAGACGTGGTCGGGAGGCGCTTTTCCTTCCAGAGCCGTCTCCAGCCCCTCGATCATGCTGCCCGTGCCGTGGAGGTAGCTCAGCGGCTCCTCGCCCCTCGATCTGTCGAGGATCGTCCCGTCCTCCCCCGTGAGGGTATATGCGATCGAGACAACCCTGTTCTTGGAAACGATCATTCGCCACACTTGCCGAACAGCGGGAGGGTGTCAAGGAGGGCGGCCCCATCCGCCCGAGGGGGGCGCGGAGCCTCCTTTCGCACATCCCTGTGCTCGTCGGCCCTCTCACCGCGCCCGACGCGCTTGCGCGTCATTTGGCGCGGTAGCCATCCAACTCCGCGGAGTACCGCGGAAGGGCTATGATTGACGGCATTGCCGTGTTGGATCAATCATGGCGGATGCCAAAGCTCGAGATCAGCAAGGTTCACGATGCGTACGCAAGCGGCGGGGAATGCCCTCTCTGCACCCTGATGGAAGGAGCGGAGGAGACATACCTGCGTTCCTTCCAGCATTCCCGGGTCATGGAGCCCCGGGTTCGGGTGAAAACCAATGAGGCGGGATTCTGTCCCGACCACTATCGCAAGCTGTACGCGCGGGAGAACAAGCTCGGTCTCGGCCTGGTCGTGCACACGCATCTTCAGGAAAAGCTGCCCGAGCTGCGCGCGGCGTTCGAAACGATGCGGGCAACGGCCCGCAGGGGGAGAAAGATCGACGAAATCGCCGCCTCCCTCGCGCGCCTCCATGACCGGTGCTTCATCTGCGATCTGCTGCGGGGCGATCTGGACCGCTACGCCTTCACGATCCTGTTCCTGTGGAGCAAGGATGCGGAGTTCCTTCCGAGGTTCCGCTCTTCGCGCGGCTTCTGCCTCGACCATTTTCTTTCGATCCTTGCCAAGGGTCGTGTGATGCTGAGGGCGGACAGGCTGGAACGCTGGCTTGGCGATGTCGCTTCCCTTATGACGGACAGCCTGGAGCGCCTGGAGCGGGAGCTCGATGCGTTCACCCAGCTTCATCATGACGCCAACAGAAGTCTCGGCACCGACGAGGAGCGCACGGCGCTTGCCCGCACGATGCAAAAGCTCGCCGGGGGGCGGTTCCGGCTCGAATGAGCGGCCCCTCTCATTCCAGACGCGACAGGATTTCGAGAAAATCACGGGGGATCGGAGCGGAAATCGTGACGAGCGCATCCGTCACGGGATGGACGAACGTGACGCGTTCCGCGTGCAGGCATTGGCGGGAGGGGAGGGAGTCGTCGAGGATGCCGGCATTCCGCTGGTAGCGGAGGAAGAGCTCCTCGTCCTTGTAGAGCAGGTCTCCCCAGACCGGGTGGCCAAGGGCGGCGAGGTGCACCCGTATCTGGTGCTGCCGGCCGGTGAGCGGGAACGCGGAAAGCAGGGTGTGCGCGGGCAGCCGGCGCCGTACGCGGTATTCCGTGACCGAAGGCAGGCCGTCCGGGCGCGCAGCCATCTTGACGCGCACGGTGCTTGAGCGGTCCCTCCCGATGGGAAGCTCGATCTTGCCCCCGTCCTGCTCGACTCTTCCCTCGACACATGCTGCGTATTCCTTTGAGATGAGCGCGCGCGCGGCAAGGTCCTGCAGGGCCAGTAGTGTCTCGCGGACCTTCGCGATCAGGACAATGCCGCTCGTGAAGGTGTCCAGCCGATTGACAAGGCTCGGATAGAAGCCGCCGTCTCCGTGGTTCAGGCTGTCGCGGACGCCCCCTGCGTAGAGCTGGCGCGCCGACTGGATGACGGTCCCTGACTGCGCCCTGCCCATGGGATGGGATGCCACGCCGGCGGGCTTGTTCACGGCGAGCAGATACTCGTCTTCATACAGTATCTCGAGCTCCGGCTGCGGGCTTCTGTCGGGCACTCCCCGCCACTGGAGCGTGATCTCGTCCCCCTCCTTCAGCCGGGCGGAGGAAGCGTAGCGCCTTCCATTGAGAAGAGATTCTCCGGTCTGAATTTTCTGCCTGATGCGCGTGCGGGAAAGGAAGGGGAGCTCCCGGCACAGGAATGCGTCGGCGCGGATCCCGGTGCTTGCGCCGTCAACGCGCAGGCGCGAGGGGGGGAGATCAGGCATGCCGGGTGACGTCCAGGACCTCGCGGACCTTCCGCAGCAGGGCTTCGGGGCTGAACGGCTTCTGCAGGAATGCCAGGCCCGCGTGGAGCACACCGTGGTTGTCGATGACGTCCCGCGTATAGCCGGACATGAACAGGGCGGGAATGCCGGGATAGGCCGCTGCCAGGCGCTCGACGAGCTCCCTGCCGCTCATGCCGGGCAGGACGACATCGGTGATGATGAGATCGATCCCTCCTCCCCTGGCCTCGATGATATCTTCCGCGTGTTCCCCATCGTCCGCTTCATAGACGACGTAACCATGGCCGCCGAGCACATTGCAGACAAGGACCCGTATCATGGCCTCGTCCTCCACGAGGAGGATCGATTCCCGTCCCCCCCGGACTTCCGTCGGAGCCGCTTCGCTCGGCGCTTCCGCGTCTCCCTGCACCCGGGGGAAATAGATGTCGAAGGATGTTCCCTTTCCCGGTGCGCTCTCCGCCCAGATATAGCCCCCGGTCTGCTTGACGATCCCGTACACCGTGGAAAGTCCCAGTCCGGTGCCTCTCCCCACCTCCTTGGTGGTGAAGAATGGCTCGAAGAGGTGCGACTTGATCTCCTTGTCCATGCCGCTTCCCGTATCGGTGATCCGCAGGCGCACGTAGTCCCCCCGTGTCACCGTGAACCTGTTTTCCCGCCGGGAGGAATCAAGAGAGACGTTCGCCGTATCCATCGTGATCCGCCCGCCCCGGGGCATGGCGTCACGAGAGTTGATGCAGAGGTTCATGATGACCTGCTCGATCTGACCGGGGTCCGCAAGGACGCTCCCCAGCTCCGCGTCGAACCGGGTTTCCAGGGCGATGTCCTCCCCCAGAAGCCTCCTCAGCAGTTTTTCCAGATTCGAGATGAGCTGGTTGAGGTCGAGGATCCTCGGCCTCATCACCTGGCGCCTGCTGAATGCCAGAAGCTGCTGGGTCAGGGCAGCCGCCCTGTTGCCCGCTTTTTTGATCTCCTCCAGGTTCTTCTTCAGTGTCCCGGAATCGTCCAGGCTCAGCATGGAGTAGTCGCAATAGCCGATGATCGCGGTGAGCAGATTGTTGAAGTCGTGGGCCACCCCGCCGGCCAGCCTTCCCACGGCCTCCATTTTTTGCGCCTGGTTGAGCTGCTCCAGGAGTCGGGCGCGTTCCGAGACGTCCCGCGCGACCCCGTAGACCTGCCGCTTCCCCCCCGGGCCCGCGTCCGCGGTCAGGTGCGCCTCCATGATCATCTTTCTTCCCTCACGGGCGAAAAACTCGAACTGAGTTTCCCTGTCGACCCGATGCTCGCCCTCGAGGAGCTCCCGGAGGATGGCCCGGGCGCTCTCCTGCTCGTGCGCGGGGAGCCTGTCGACAATGAACGTGCCGATGTAGTTCGCCGGTACGTAGCCTGTAATGGCCTCGAGCCGCGTGCTGAGATAGGTGATCATTCCGTTCTCGTCCAGAGTGAAGATAATGTCGTTCACGCGTTCGGTCATGAGCCGGTAGCGACGCTCGGATTCGACCAGCTGCGCCGTGCGCGCCTGCAGGCTTTCCACCATGGAATTGAAGGAGTCGGCAAGCCCTCTGACCTCATCCCCTCCTCGGATGCTGATGCGGTAGCCGAGGTTGCCGGCGCTGATGGTGCGCGTGCCCTGGAGGAGATGAACGAGAGGCCGCGTAATTGCCCTGCTCACGAAGAGGCCCAGCACGAGCGAGAGCCCGATGCCGAGAAGGGCCAGGAGGAGGGACTGGTGGAAGAGGACGCGGGCGGTGAGCGGAGTATCCACCGCGTGCGGGTGCACGGTCAGGAAGACAATGCTGAGCACCGATACGGCAATACAGGCGAATGAAACCCCGACCAGGGCGGCGAATATTCTCACGGTAATGCTTTTCCAGAATGGTGCGATCTTCACGTCCGCGCTTTCTCTTTCTTCCTGCGGTAGCTCAGCTTCAGACTTTCCTTCACGGCGTATTCGATGGACCGCCGGGAGCAGAAGAGCGCAAAGGGGTCCCCGTAGCGGAGGTACGCGCCGAACGGGCAGCCATCTCCGCAGACCGGCACCCAGGCGCAGTGCGCGCAGCGTCTCCAGAGCTCGGTCCCCAGGAACAGGTCGCACTCCTCCCCGTGGATGCTGCCCGCGAGGAACTCCCTGCGACCGGCCAGGCCGGCACATCGGTACAGGCCTCCACGGGGGTCGATGATGAAGCTCGATCGCTTCATGATCATCTGGCACTGCCGCGGCACGACGCTGATATCCACATTGAACCCCTTCTCCAGGGCCAATCGCTGCAGGGTGAGCTTCTGACGGGCCGTGCGAAGAGACATGGCGTCACAGGCCATCTCCGCTCCCGGTGCGAGGGCCTCCCTGTTGTGCGGCGTGGGCGTGATCGGGTTGATCACAAGATTGTGGATCCTGGCCGCGAGCCCGCGCTCCGCAAGGTGGTCCAGGAGGGCGGGGATGTGCTCCGCGTTTTGTCTATCGAAGTTGATGGCGATGTCCAGGCGCGTGAGCGAGACTGTTTCTTCGACGTGTCTCATGATCAGCTCGAATGTGCCGCTTCCATCGCGAAAGGGACGTTTCGCGTCATGCGTGGATTGCGGGCCGTCCAGGGAAATCCTCGCCCCGGTGAGCCCGAGAGGGACCAGATCTTCCACGGTCTTCCTGTCGAACAGCGCCCCGTTGGTGCTGAACCCGAACGTGAAAGGAATGCCGCGCGCGCGGCTGTATTCGTTCAAATCCCCTGCCACCGCGCGGATTGCCGGCATGTTCAGGAGGGGCTCTCCGCCGGAAAAGTATAGCGCAATACGCTCTGAACCGTATTCCTCCGTTTTCTTTTCCATGAATCTGACGGATTCCGCGGCCGTCTTCCCGTCCATGAACACGGGCCCTTTTATCCCCTCTTCCACGCAGTAGCCGCATCTGAAGTTGCAGGAATACGTGGTCAGCACCGTGGGACGCAGGACGGTGTCGTCGTTTCTCATCGCGGCGAACCAGGCCTCCAACGATCGCGCGTCATCATCCTCCGCGGCAACAAGGAAGCCCATCGCGCCGAGCTGCTGGAGCGCGGTCATGATCCGCGCGTGTGCCGGAGGATTCGGGAGGGCCCCAATTGCGGCGCACAGCTCATCGTCGATGACGACCTGGGCGCGCGTCAACGCGTTGAAGAGGAGGTGCGAGCCCGCTGCCGGGAAATCGGCGATCGATGTGGTGAATCGGGAGGCTGTCATCGGCTCCCTTTAACGCACGGAGTACCGTGCATGCGAACGCACGGAGTACCGTGCATGCGAACGCACGGAGTACCGTGCATGCGGCGTGCGCAGGCTAAGCTCCCGTCCCGCTGAAGACGAGGCTGCAGCAGCTGATCGGCACGGGGTCCGCGGACACCCGGGAGCCCTCCTCGATGATTTCCAGGATCATGGGTCTCACTTCCTTTCCAGGTACCAGTTGTGCATGCGGCCGCCTAGTGACGAAATCTCCTGGGGCGTGAACCCGCGCAATCGGGCAGAACAGGCCGCGTACCGCTTGTCGAAGAAAAGGAACGCTGCCGGGGCATCGTCCGCGATCAAGGCGTACATTTCCCGGTAGATGTTTTTCCTGTCATTAAAATCAGAGGCGACCTTTCCCCGATCGATCAGTCGGTCCACATCCGGATTGCGATAGCCGGTGATGTTCCAGCCTCCGATGGATGCGGAGTGCCAGAACAGGCTCGCGGAAAGATCGGGATCGGTGAACATGTTGAACTGAATGAGCGCCGCCTGAAAATCGCTCGCGGGCATTCTCTTCTCCACCAATTCATGCAGAGGGAGGACCACGACGTCCATCCGTATGCCTATCTGGAGAAGCTGCCATTGGAGCCTCTTCGCGAGGGCTCCCCTCAACCTGTCTTCCCCGCATTCGAGGACGGTGAACTGCAGCTTCCTGCCTTCCTTGTCCAGGACCCAATCCTTGTCGGTGTCTCTCCATCCCAGGTCTGACAGGATCCGCGCCGCCCGCCGGGGATCGTAGGCCTGCAGAAGAGGATCCGGATTGTAAGGCCAGGTTCCCGGTTTGAAAGGACCGCTTGCCGCCAGACCCCGACCGTGCAGGACGGTGTCCACGAGATCCTTGCGATCGATGGCCATGGCGATTGCCTGACGTATGCCGCGCTCCGCGAACAGCGGGTCCCGGGTGTTGAACAGGAGGGAAGAGCAGCAATTGTCGAGAAACTCGTATCCCCTGAACCGGGCATCATTCAGGATCAGAACGTAGTCGTCGTAATCGATATCGGGGACGATGTCCACCTGCCCCTGCAGCAGGGAGACCCAGGCCTTCTTGTTGTCGGGGAAAAGTTTGAAGACTATACGCCCGAGCCGGGGTCTTCCCATGAAATAGCCGGGGTTGGCGTCGAGGGTGATCTGGCCCGGTTTCCAATCAGAGAGGGTGAAGGGGCCCGACCCGATCGGGTGCCTGCCGAACTCCACCTCCGCGCTCCCCGCTTCCTGGAGCAGATGGGCGGGAACTATCGGCCGGCCGAGCAGGGAGGGAAGCAGCCGGTAGGGAGTCTTCAATTCAATCCTGAAGATGTCCGCGCCGTCCGACCGGAAGGACCTTACGACTTGCGAAAAATCCGTGAATCGATTTCCGTACTTCGGGTCAAAACCCTTCTCGTAGGTGAATTGTACATCGTCCGCCGTCACCGGCGTGCCGTCAGAAAAATGAACCCCCTTTCTCACGTGGAAAGTCCAGGACAATCCATCCGGAGAAATCTCCCAGCTCTCCGCGAGGCCGGGACCGGGCGCCAAGCCTCCGGCGAACGTGACCAGACCGTCCGTGAAGCAATTGATGATCACATTCGCGAAGCCTTCAGGCGCGAAAAGGGGATTGAGGCTTGACGGCTCATCATAGTACGCAAGGACGAGCGTTCCACCGTTGGGTGACTGGTCAGAGTATGCGGCGCCGGCGATGAGCAGCAGGAGAAGCCCGGGCAAGAATCGCCTCAACTAAGCTACCTTTCGTGCGGTAGGAGCTAATCTTTAATAGGGCCATTTTAGTCAAAAACGTTACTCTTGTCAAGAAAAACTTTAACTCCACTCTCAGGTGCTGTCTGTGAGCGGGAGCTTGAACAGATCGACGAGGACCGCCAGGTTCCGCGGGTTTTCCGTTATCGATCCTTCCATAGTATATGCATAGTCGATGAGGTCGGAGTGGACCTCAGTTATCCTGTGCCGCACCAGCTTCATCGTGGAGTTGACCGTGCCGTTCTTCTCGCTGAAAGGCTCGGCGACGAACTGGAAAACGGAAGGCACCCACGCTGCCTGCACCTTTTTTGCCTTGGGATCGGCCTTGAACCTGTACAACTCGTCCTTCAGGATCGGCAGGAGCGCCTCGGCGCTGCGGATGCCGCGGTTTCGGATCAACCGCTCGACCTTGCCCGTGTCCAGGCTGACGAGGGCAATCGTATATTTCCTGTGGTCGCAGTACGCCATCACCTGGTCGATCACGTCCGTCGAGAAGCCTATCGCCTCTTCGATTTCCTCGGGGCTGTATTTTTCCCCGTCTTCGGTAATGAGCAGAGCTTTCTCCCGGCCGACCACGACGAGGAAGCCATCCGGGTCCCAGTAGGCGAGGTCTCCCGTGTACAGCCACCCGTCGCGCAGCGCGTGCGCACTGGCATCAGGGTTCTTGAAATAGCCCTTCATGACATTGCCGCCGCGAATGACGATTTCCCCTGTTTCATTCGAGGCGGCGGGACTCCCGTCCGCTTTCACCAGCCGGCACTCGATGGAGTCGAACACGACGCCTGAAGTTCCGAACTTGTGCTTCGTGGGGGTGTTGGCGCAGATGATGGGCGCCGCTTCGGTCAGGCCGTAGCCCTGGTAGACCGGCACTCCGAAGGCGGCAAAGAACTCCTGCTGCTTCACATCGAGCAGTGCGCCGCCGCCGATGCAGAAGCGTATCGAGCGACCGAAGACCATCTTCCTGATCTTGTTGAATATGAGGAGCTTCGCGATCTTGTAGGGGAGCATGTTTTTCAGGCGGACTCCCAGGCGCGGCGCGGTGAATCCGTTCCCGTTATATGATATGCCGGCCGCGATGCCGGCCTTGAAGAGCCTTTCGATCAGGCCGCCCTTCTCCTCCACGCCGGCGACGATTTTTTTCATGAGGTTGCCGGTCAGGGACGGGACCGTGAAGAGAAAATGAGAGTTGGATTCGACCAGGTTGACGGGGATATTGCGCAGCGTTCCGATGCCGCCGCCGCGCGAGTCGACGAAGAACAAGGTCACGCCGCACACGAGCCCCGTGTACAGGCCCGCCGTGTGGGCAAAGGAGTGGTCAACGGGAAGGATGATCAGGGAGCGCCACCCCGGAGGGAGGGGAATGGCTTTCACCGCGTCATGGCAGTTGGTCCAGTAGTTGTCGTGCGTCAACATGATGCCCTTGGGATTCCCCGTTGTTCCAGAGGTGTAGCAGATCGTGACCGTGTCATCCTCCTCCACGGAGGCGATGCACTGGTCGAGCCTGTCACCGAGGGCGGGGAGGGCTGCCCGGCCCGCGGCGCGCGCCTCGTCAAAGCCGATCACGCGGTCCGCGCTCACTCCGTATTCAGCGGCGGTGCATCGCGCCCACTCCGGGTCATTGTCGAGGTAAATGACCTGGATCTGGCGGTTTTCGGCCCGACTGAATGAGCCGAGAACCTTCTTGAGCTGATTCTTCGTGGTAAGTATCGCGCGCGCCTCGGAATGATCCAGCCGGAAGGGTATTTCCTCCTCGAGCAGCTTGATGGAAAGAGGAACAGAAACGCACCCCGCCATCAAAAGGCCGAATTCTCCCACGATCCATTCGGGACTCCCTTCCGCCAGCACGGCGATACAATCGTTCCTGCGCGCGCCTGTGGAGAGCAGCCAGGCCGCGAATTCGCGTGCCCGATCCCGGGCCTCCTTGAATGAGACGGGGACCCAGCCGGTGTCGGTCTTCCTGTACGCGTAGGCGGCGGAGCCCCATTGGAGGGCGGCTTCATCGAGCATCCGCAAAACGGTTTTCTTCATGCCCGGGACGATACCATGGCGCGCAAGGCCGGTAAAGGAGACGGAGGGAGGACCCGGTCTGCCACTTGCCGCGCGCGGTCATGCGTGCTTGAATCACTCACTTCAGTGCAAATGCCACGGGGTACCGTGGCCGCAAAATGCCACGGGGTACCGTGGCCGCGAGGCATCGGGTGGCAATTCTTCTTGCGGGACTCTCTGCGCTCATGTACGGAGCGGCCGACTTCTGCGGCGGGCTGGGCACCCGGAAGAGCCCGCTCGTCACCGTGCTGGCGCTCTCACAGCTCGTCGGTCTCGTGCTTGCGCTGGGCACCTCGCTGCTTCTGGGACAGGCGCTTCCCATTGCAGGGGACCTGGCATGGGGCGCGATATCCGGGGTGTGCGGTACTGCCGGGCTTGCGGCGCTCTACACGGCCCTGGCCACCACGCTGGTTGCCGTGGCGTCCCCCGTTGCCGCGGTTGTCGGCGCGGTGATTCCCGTGCTGCTGGGCGTGACGCTGGGCGAGCGGCCCGGCTCCCTGGCCTGGATGGGGATCGTGCTGGCCATCCCCGCGATTGTCCTGCTCAGCGCAGGGCCGTCGGGGAACGGGAAGACCTCCGCGCTGGTGCGCCGCGCGGCCCTCCTCGGCACGGCGGCCGGAATCGGCTTTGGCTTGTTTTTCTTCGCGATCTCACGCACATCGCACGCATCAGGGCTGTGGCCCCTCGTGACGGCCCGGGCCTCCACGATTTCGATCGTCGTGCTCTTCGCTCTTTTTTCCGGCCGGTCCCTGCGGCCCGCACGGTCCGGGCTCCCCCTCGTCCTGGTTTCCGGTGTGCTGGACATGGGCGCGAACATTGCCTTCCTGCTTGCAAGCAGGGCAGGCATGCTGTCCACCGTTGCGGTGGTCTCTTCGCTCTACCCCGGTCCCACCGTGCTTCTTGCCTGGCTGGTGCTGCGGGAACGGCTCACGCCTCTCCGCGCCTGTGGTCTTGTTCTGGCCCTTGCGGGGGTCGCTCTTATCTCCGTCTGACGCATTTCAGGATGCGCTGCCGGTCTGCGAGTGCCGGTAGTCGAGGTATTTCTTGATGGCGGCGTCATTGATGTAGCCCAGCTCGATGGCAATCTCGCCGAACATTCTGGAGTCTCCGTCTGCCTGCGCCCGAAGCACGTCATCGACCTGGTATTGCTGCATGGCCCCGATCTGCACGAGAAACTCCCCGATCCTGTTTTCCATGAGAATGCCTCCGCCGCGCCGTGGTACACCACGGATTCTATCCCGCCGTGGTACACCACGGATTCTATTCCAATGATAGGCACAATCGCGGCGGGATGGAAGCCAAAACCCGCCGGAGGCCGATAAGAAAATCCTCTGTGCCGCCATGCGGCCCAGAGATGGACAGGAAAACGCCTCCGTGCCGTCATGCGGCCCGGAGGCGCGTGCGATTCATCAGGCGGGGGCGGACGCCTACCTGAGGAGCTGGAGCACCGTCTGGGGCTTTGCGTTCGCCTGGGCGAGCATGGCCGTGGCCGCCTGGGTCAGGATGGCGTTCTTGGTGTACTCCACCATCTCGGTGGCCATGTCCGCGTCGCGGATGCGGGACTCCGCCGCCTGCAGGTTCTCCGCC
>Ga0187870_1000239_pt1 | contig 70736 bp, 60 predicted proteins | sample June2016WEW_13_1_3_FD_132974 | JGI IMG/M metagenome (GOLD analysis project Ga0187870, IMG submission 132974) | Peatland microbial communities from SPRUCE experiment site at the Marcell Experimental Forest, Minnesota, USA - June2016WEW_13_150 | ecosystem: Environmental > Terrestrial > Soil >...
AAAGGAGCCGAGCTGAACGCCGCCACGGTTGACGCTCGTCCTCCCGATCCAGAATCGCGGATTCGGAAGGGTACGCCTATCGCACACGCGCCTTCGATAAAGGTCACAGCGCAAATAGATCCTACCTGATTCAAGTTGGCAGGAGCGCCCGCGCCGTATAAGATGGCCACGATGCGCGTCATGCTCATACAGCCCCCGTTTGTACAATTGAACGCGCCCTATCCCGCCGTGTACTTCCTCGAAGCCTTTCTGAGAGGAACAGGCGTCGAGGCGTTCTCCTTCGACCATTCAATCGCGCTTTTCCGTTCCCTCTTCAGCAGGGACGGGCTTGCCCGGATTTTCCAGGACGCCGCGCACACCGATGTGCTCAGCCAGCCACCGGACGCGGAAAGCCGCAGACAACTTGCGCGCTACATGTCCTACAGGGACCTGTACCTCGAATGGATCGACGGAATCGTGGACTACCTCTCGGGAGGCGATCCCGGGTTCGCCCACCGGCTCGCCCAGGCGGCCGAGTTTCCCCGTGGTCAGCGCGCCGAGGCCTTCCTCGAAGCCTCGGGAGGCCGTATCGGCCCGGATGATGCACGCGCCTTGGCGACCCGCGTGCTCGAGGACCTGGGAGATTTCATTTCGTTCACTCTCGATCCCCAGTTCGCTACCGTCAGATACGGTGAACGCCTTGCCCGTTCAGTGAAGGATTTCCACGCTATCGAACAGTCCCTTTCAAGCGCCTATCTCATGAAGGCCTTCTATCGCCCTTACCTGCAGCGATTTTTCACCTCCGTAAGCCCTGCCGGGGCCGGGGTTGCCGGAGGCGCCCCCACGGGCAGCTCGGGCTATCCCGACCTCGCCCTGCTCTCCATCCCCTTCCCCGGCTGCCTCCCCGGCGCGCTTGTCGCTGCCCGGGAAGCGCACGCCGCGTTCGGCGGGCGCACCCGCGTCGTATTCGGAGGGGGCTATGTCTCCACCGAGCTGCGCTCACTGACTGACGGGCGCCTTTTCGACTACTGCGATTATCTTTCCTTCGATGCCGGCTACGGGAGTCTCGCGTCCATCCTCGAGGTCGAGGCGGGAGCGCCGAAGGAATCGCTTTACAGGACTATGTATCGTGATGCGGAGGGTCGCGTACGCCGGACGGGCTTTCCGCCGGGCGAGGGAGCCCAGGCATCCGCCCCCAATCGATTCCAGGTGCTTGAGCAACACGCGCTCGCCGGGGTGTTCCCCGACTACCGCAGCGTGGATTTTACCTCCTATCTTCGTGTAGTCGATTCCGAGAATCCCATGCACCGGCTCTGGTCGGATACACCCTGGCTCAAGTACCGGCTCGCGCACGGCTGCTACTGGAGGCGGTGCACGTTCTGCGACACAGAGCTGGACTACGTGGCGCGGTACGTACCCGCGGATCTCGAGGCCCTTGCCGCCGCCGCCAATGCGGCCTCATCCCGTAGCGGCATCTATGGCATTCATTTCGTCGATGAGGCGCTTCCTATCGCCAGGCTCCTCCAATTCGCGCGGATCAACCGCGCGCGAAAGGCGGCTGGTGAGCGGCCATTCTCCTTCTGGGGCAATGTCCGGTTCGATGCCTCGTGGACTGCAGATCGTTGCGAGCTGCTCGCCGCCTCCGGGCTTGTCGCGGTCTCGGGGGGCATCGAGATCGCAACGGAGAAAGGTCTCGAGATGACGGACAAGGGCTTCGACTTTCCAGGTCTGGTCAGGACCCTCATCGCCATGAAGCGTGCGGGATTGCTCGTGCACGCGTACCTTATCTACGGGTATCCCGGCCAGACGGCGCGCGACATCGTCGATTCTGCCGAAACAGTGCGCCAGCTTTTTGCCTCCGGACTGGTGGATTCAGCCTTCTGGCATCGATTCATACTCGGCCGGCATTCCAGAATGTACGCGGAATGGAAGGCAGGCAATCGCCGCGGCCTGCGGCCGATCGACCTGGCGGGCAGCTTCGCCGACAATGACCTCGGGTTCGAAGGCGAACGGTTCTTCGACCAGTTCGCCGCTCCTCTCGAGGCAGCGCTGGCCGCATGGATGGACGGCGAGGAGCTCGAGCGCCCTGCCGCCTCCTGGTTCAAATCCGCCGGCCGGAAGGGGCAACGCTCCGCGATCCGGGGCGACCATGTCGAGACAATGATCGCCCGGGCGGAGAATGAGCTCGATTCGGTCGCTCCGCAGCCGCGGCCCGGCCAGACGGCTTACTGGGTCGCCGGGCTCCCGCTCGTGGAGCAACCGAAGAAGCCTGGTCTTCCGGCCAGGCTCTCCTGGATGTGTCGGGGCGAAGCGCAAGCGGTGAACCTTCCCGAGCCGGCCGCGGGGAGTCTCGCCCGGGCTATCGAAGCTCTGTCCCGAAGCCCTGCAGGCCTGCCTTTCGGGGCCCTGGCCGTTCAAGCGGGGCAGGGCGCATCCTTTCTTGCGGATCTCAGGGGCGTGGGGCTCGTGGTTCCTTAGGGCGGCAGGGAGTACCCCTCAGCCCAGCAATTCTCATTTTGAGGCGGGCGAAGCGCTTCTCATTTTGCCCGATTGAAGCGAGGCCGCTCCGAATCGTGAAACTGGCTTCTGCAGATTCCGGATCGTGCAAAATGAGAATCGCTGCCCTCAGCCGACCCGTCTTGACAATTGCGGGCCTCGATGACATGTTATACACATGAAACGTACAAATCTTGTGCTTGATGAAGCACTGCTGAAAGAAGCGACCCGTCTTGCCGGAGGAAAGACTTATTCGGGAACCGTGAACCTGGCGCTTCATGATTTTGTGCGCAGGGCACGAGCGAGGCGCATTCTCGACCTCGCTGGATCCGGGCTCTGGAATGCCGACCTCGCGGAGATGCGTGGGGACCCTCCCCGTGCACGCCCGAGGAAGCGATGATCCTCGTCGATACGTCGGTCTGGATCGAGGTCTTCCGGACGAAAGGTCCGCTGCGGATCGAAAGGGTCGTGGAGTTCGAAGAAATAGTCACCTGCCTGCCCGTAATCCAGGAAGTGCTCCAGGGATTCCGAGAGGAGCGGGCGTATCGTACCGCACGTTATGCCATGACTGCCCTCCCGATCGTCGAATCCCCGATGGAGGAGTCGCTTTTCATCGAGGCAGCAGGTCTCTATCGCGCGGCCCGCCGCCAGGGCTTGACCATCAGGTCCTCCGTGGATTGCCTCATCGCAGCCTGCGCCTTGCGCCATGACATGCCGGTGCTCCACACGGATCGAGACTACGATCTCCTTGTCAGGATTTCACCCCTGGTCGTGAAAACGATCTGAGTGTTGCCCTCCGCGTGGATCAAAGGCGAGCGCTTTTTCCTCTGGTCTTCGTTGTGCCGGCGGCCGCTTCAGACAGTTGCTGCGCGAGGTCCGGGGCGATCTGTTCATGCTTGAAGAACACGAACGCTTCGTCCCACCCCTGTTCGGCGATCTTCTTCGACCATTCGGCAAGCTCCGCGGGCGTGTAGGATGTTTTTCGAAGGCGCAGGTAGCCCCACGGTGCGGTGCGCACGAGTCGAGGCTCCGGCTCTTCATCCGTCTGGCTGACGACCAGCGCAACCTCATGTTTTTCCAGAAGGGAAAAGACGTCGGGTTCGAGCCAGGAGGGATGACGGACCTCGAATGCTACCCGCACGCCGGAGACGAGGTTGAGGAAGGTAGAGAGACGCTCGTCATCCCTGGCCAGGTTGGGCGGAATCTGGACAAGAAGCGCGCCAAGCCTGGGGCCCAGCATGCGCGCCGTCCTTACCAGATATTCAGCCTCTTCTTCCACTCCTTTGAGGCGCTTGTAGTGAGTAATCTTCTGCGAAGCCTTCAAGACAAAACGGAAGGTGTCAGGCACCTGGGAAGCCCACCCCTCGAGCACCTTTTGAGTCGGCATGTGGTAGAAGGTATTGTTTATCTCTACGGTACCGAGCCTCGCAGCGTAGAAAGAGAGCATGTCGGCCGGCGTGAGGCTCCCGGGATAAAAGCTGCCCTTCCACTCTTTGTAGCTGTAGCCGCTGGTGCCGATACGGAGAATCATGGGGGTAAAGATACTGACGATGCGCACCCGCGCAAAGGCGCGCGTGGGTCTGCTGCCGCCGGTCATCCAGGCGGTCACGTCTATCGACATTTAAGCCAGACGTCAAGCGGTGCCTTTCCGTCTGAGCTTCCGTGGCGAGTAATAATTGTAAGGGAGGGGCTTGACAGCAGCATGAGAACGCGATAGTCTGTTTTTACGTTACTGACACGTGTTAGTAAAAGGGGAAAAGCGACGAAGGCGCAGTCGAGACAGCCGGAGCTGCCCAGGGGCAAGAGGACCGTAACGAGCTTCGACGTGGCGCGCAAGGCCCGAGTCTCGCGCACGACCGTCTCATTCGTCATGAACGACGTCGTCGACGCAAAGATCAGCAAGGTGACCCGCGCGCGGGTGCTCAAGGCGGCGCGCGCGCTTGGCTACTTTCCCAACGCCTCGGGGAAGGCGCTCGCCCAGCGCAAGACCGAGAACATCGCCCTGGTCTACACGCGGTCCTACCACCATATCGCCTGCCACTCCATCCTCCTCCGTCTCATCGACGGTCTCATGCAGGTGGCCCATGAGCGGAACCTGCGCCTCATGATCGACGCGGTGGATGAAGGCACGAGCGGCAACAATATCCTGAAACTGGCGCGCGCCAACCACATCGACGGCTTGATCATGCTGGAGCCTCGGAACGATGATCAGCAGCTCCTCGCCCTGGCCCGGGACCGCTTTCCCGTGGTCCTTATCGGGACGCTGCCGGGAACGGACCTGTGCTCCATCGACATCGACAACATGAAGGCCGCCCACGGGGCCGTGGAGCACCTCATCGCCGCCGGGCACAGCAGGATCGGCTGCATCACGAATGCCCCTCCCCAGTTCACGGCGGCCACGGCGAGGCTCGCGGGATACCACCAGGCGCTGCAAAGCCATGGCATTCCATACCTGCCCTCCCTGGTGCGCTTCGGCCACTTCAATCCGGAAAGCGGGTACACGGCGATGCACTCGATGCTGAGGGAGAAGGAGCTTCCCACAGCCGTCTTTGTCGCGAGCGACACGGTCGCCATCGGCTCCCTTCGGGCCATCGCCGAGCGGGGGCTTCGGATCCCCCAGGATATCGCCGTTTTCGGCTTTGACGACATCGTGGATTCCCTGTATACGTCCCCGCCGTTGAGCACCGTGAGGTTCAACGTCGAGGGGCACGGCAGGCGGTCCGCCGAGATCCTGTACGACCTGATGAACGGGAATCTCCGCGCCCCCCACCATGAAACCACGCCCTTCCAGCTCGTCCTGCGCGCCTCCTCATCCACGGGGCGGCGCCTTCCGCGCTTTCACAGGCCACAAGCCAGTTCGTCGAACTGGAAAAAAAGACAGTCCGAGGAGGTGTACTCATGAGACGGATGCTGATTGTTTTTCTGCCGCTCCTGGTCGTGGGATTCCTGGTCACGACCGGAAGCCAGCAGGCTGCTGCCCAGTCAAAAACGGTGTCAATTCTCGCCACCTGGGGCGGAGACGAGGAGGCGGGCTTCCGGGCGGTCCTGGACGCCTCGGGTGTCGCCTACAGCTACGAAGGCAACCGGGATTCGACGGTCGTCCTGAAAACGCGCGTTGCGGCGAACAACGCCCCGGATATTGCATTCCTCCCGCGGCCGGGTGAAGTTGCCGCATATGCCCGCCAGGGCTCCCTCGTTCCCTTGAACCAGGGCCAGAGCGACGACATCCTTCCCACCAGCCTGCTGAACGCCAACTACGCCAAGGGGTTTATCGACCTGGGCACGGTGGACGGAAAGTTCTACGCTCTGATTGCCAAGGCCAACTCGAAGAGCACATTCTGGTACAAGCCGGCATCGCTTCGGGCAATCGGCGCCAAGATTCCGGATACCTGGGACGATCTCCTTGCGCTGGAGGACAAGTACATTGCGGCGGGAAAGACGCCGCTGTCCATCGGAGGGCAGGACGGCTGGACGCTCACGGACTGGTTTGAAAATATCTACGTGCGCATGGTCGGTGCCGATACCTACATGAAGCTCCACGTGACCCACGAGGTGAAGTGGACCGATCCGACGGTCGTTGCGGCCATCCAGAAGTTCATCCAGGTCTTTACGCCGCAGGACAAGAAGCTCGCCGGTGGAGTCTCAGGCACTCTCTCCACTGCGTTCATCGACGGCTTCAACCTGATCCTCCGGCCGAACCCGGCCGCCGAGCTGTATTACGAGGGCGGATTCATGAGCTCCTTCGCCAAGCAGAACTTCCCCAAGCTCGTGCCGGGCAAAGACTATGATTTCTTCGATTTCCCGTCCATCGATCCTCAGTACGGCAAGCCTGTGGTCGGCGGCGGGGATCTTGCGGTGGTGTTTGCGAGCAGCCCCGAGGTCACCAAGCTGATGCGCTGGCTCGCCGGAAAGCAGGCGAACACGATCTGGGCGTCGGCCAAGAAGGGCGCGGTCGTTTCCCCGAACAAGCAGGTCAGCCTCTCCGTGTATTCCGTTCTCACGGCAAAGGAGGCGAAGCAGCTCACGCAGGCCTCGATCTTCGTCTTCGACGGGTCCGACATGGCCCCTCCGGCAGTGGGAGGCGACGCGGAGTTCACCGCGTTGCAGAGGATAATCAAGGATCCCGAGAATTTCATGGACGCGCTCAATTTCCTGGAGGAGGTTGCCGCGCGCTCGTATTGATGTGATAATGCCGGGGCAGCCCGCATCCGGGCTGCCCCCCTTGCCCGTACGCCGGAGGGATCATGAAAGAACGCGGAGCGCAGCTTCGGGCGTGGCTGTTCATCCTGCCTGCCCTGGTTCTCCTGGCCGCATACCTGGTCTACCCGACCATCCAGACATTCCGAATGAGCTTGTTCGGAGGGGCGGGGTTCAACCCGACACGTTTCGTGGGGCTTCGCAATTACCTCCAGCTCCTCACCCACGACTCCCTCTTCCTGAAAATCACTCGCTGGCCTCCTTCCGGCGCCCTGGTCAACAACATCCTGTGGTTGATCCTGTTCTCCGGCGGAACCCTCGTATTCGGCCTCCTGATCGCCGTGATCGCTAATGGTACGCGGCTGGAACGAATCGTGAAATCGGCCGTATTCCTTCCAATGGTGATCTCCGCGACCGCGGCAGCCGTCATCGCCAGGTTCCTGTTCAGCCCTGATGCTTCCGTCGGCCTGCTCAACGCCATCCTGAAGGGGCTCTTTCCCGGGTTCACTCCGGTCGCATGGCTGGGCACGAGCGAGGTAGTGAACTTCGCGCTCATCGCCACGGGCGTGTGGATCTGGACTGGACTTTCAATGACCGTGCTCTCCGCGGCGTACAAGTCAATCGACACGCAGATCCTGGAAGCGGCGCGGGTGGACGGGGCCAGCCCATGGATGACATTCTGGCGCATCAGCCTGCCGATCCTCGCCCAGCCGATCAGCTTCGTGGCCATCACCATGATCATCAACAGCCTGAAGATGATCGATCTCGTGCTCGTCATGACCGTGGGAGGCCCCGCAGGAACGAGCAGGGTGATCGGCTTCAGCTTCTACTGGGAAGTTTTCAACAATAACCTGGTGGGCTACGGCAGCGCAGTTGCCATTCTCATGCTCATCCCGCTCGCCCCGCTCATGGTCGTGCAGGTCAGGCGCATCCGCCGCCAGGAGAGTGGAAAATGAAAAGCATCGACCCCGCCGCTCGGACCCCCGGGCAGCTTGTCAGAAGCATCCTGGTGATCCTGCTGGCCGTGGCATGGCTGGTTCCGACGCTGGGCCTGCTGATCACTTCCTTCCGGCCTCAGGCCGACATTGCCACCAGCGGCTGGTGGAGGATCCTGGCGGCCCCGCGCTTCACACTCGACAACTACGCCGGCGTTCTCACGGCGCGTCACTTCTTCATGAACTTCATCAACAGCTTCATCATCACGGTACCCTCTACCATCCTGCCGATCGTGATCGCCGCTCTCGCCGCGTACTCCTTCGCATGGCTGCACTTCCGCGGGAGAAACCTCGTCTTCCTGATCATCGTGGCGCTCCTTGTTCTGCCCCTGCAGGAGACATGGGTGCCCGTGCTTCGCATGCACAGCAGGCTCGGTCTCACCGGGCACTTCCTGGCCATCTGGCTTGCCCACACTGCTTACGGTCTGCCCTTCGCGATCTTTCTCCTGCGCAATTTCTTTGCGGAGCTTCCGCGCGAGCTCTTCGAGGCCTCAAAAGTGGACGGCGTGACCGAGTATGGCATCTTCCGCTCAATCGTCCTTCCTCTCTCCGTCCCCGCCCTCGCGTCGCTGGGCATCTTCCAGTTCGTGTGGGTCTGGAACGACCTGATGAATGCCCTGGTCCTGCTCCAGGATCTGAAGAAGTTCCCGCTTACCGTCGCCATCCAGAGCCTCCTCGGCTCGTACGGGTCAGAATGGAATCTCCTGGCCTCGGGCGCCTTCATCTCCATGTCCATACCGCTCCTGGTGTTCTTCCTGCTCCAGAGGTATTTCGTGCAGGGGCTCACCGCCGGAGCCGTGAAGGGATGAGCCGGGGGCTCCGAAGGATCTTCGTCGTTTTCAAGACGCACGTCGACATCGGGTTTACCGGCCTGGTCGAGGAGGTGCTCGACTCATACGCGCGCGTGATGATCCCGCGCGCAATCGATGCCTGTCGAAACAGCCGGGGAGCTCCCGGGCGCCGATTTGCCTGGACCCTTCCCGCCTGGCCCCTGACCGATTCCCTGGCGAGGCTGCAGGGAAGCCCGCTCGGCGATGAGCTGGAGAACCTCGTTGTGGAAGGGAGGATCGCATGGCACGCGCTCCCCTTCACCACGCACACGGAGCTCTTCGGCCTCGAGGACTTCATTCGCGGCCTCTACACGGGCCGCGCCCTGGGAGAGCGGTTCGGCCGCCGCGCGGTCGCCGCCAAAATGACCGACGTGCCCGGCCACACGAGGATCCTCCCGACTCTGCTCGCCTCCGCCGGAGTCCTCTTCCTCCACCTGGGCTGCAATGCCTGTTCGACTCCCCCCGACGTGCCGTTTCTCTTCCACTGGGAGGGGCCGGACGGCTCTCGCGTCATCACGATGTATTCCCGGGGCGGGTATGGCACGAGCCTCTTTCCGCCTCCCGACTGGAAGCTGCCCGTCTGGCTTGCCCTCCAGCACACGTCGGACAACGCCGGACCCCAAACAGCAGCCGCGGTCGAGCAGATCCTCTCCGAGGCCCGGGTCCGGTACCCCGAGGCCGAGATCACGGTCGGCAGCCTCGACGATTTCGCCCTGGCGCTCGCCGCGTTGAAGCCGGACCTCCCCGTGGTCCGGAAGGATCTGGCGGATTCGTGGATACACGGCGTTGCCACCATGCCTGCCGAGGTTGCCCGGCTGCGCAGCGTGCGCAACCGGCTGATTTCGGTGGAGAGCGCTGAGGCGATCCTCCGGCTTGCGCGCCGGGAGGAGCAGGCTCCCGCTGGAGAGTTTCATACGGCCCTCTCCGGGGCCTATGAGCGCATCCTCCTTTTCGGCGAGCACACGTGGGGCATGGATACGAAGATCGCGCTCAATCCTCCCGAGTTCGGAGGCAGGGTCTATGACAAGGCGCACTTTCGTGACGTGCGCGCGTCAGGAAAGTACGACCGCATTCGCCGTTCCTGGAGCGACAAGGCCGGGTTCGTGAAGGACGCGGAGGAGAATCTTCACCGTGCCGAGTCCATTCTGGCGGGCGGGGAGCCGGATGTGCCGCGGGCTCTGCCCGCTCGTTTCGAAGCGGTGAATCACCATCTCTGGCAATGGAGCGGGCTTCTCAGGCTGGGCAGCTTCAACCGTCCGGTCAAGGTCGTGCGGGAATCGGAGGAAGCAACACTCCGTACAATGGTAGTCGACGGGGCCGCGTGGGTGAACCTGACGGATCTGCCTCCTCTGTCCGCGACAATCCTGCGAGTTGAAGCGGGGGAAGAGGAAAAACCGCCCATGGAGCGTGCCGGGCGCCGGCGCGGGACGAGCAGGCGCCTGGTGCTCGACAATGGAAAGCTCCGTGTGGAAGTCGATCCCTCGGCCGGGATGACCGCGCTTATCGATCGCGCCACGGACCGCAACTGGGCCGACGCGAAGCAGGGAGTCCCGTTCGGCGGGTATCGCTATGACGTTTTCTCACGAGCCGAGATCGTGGCCTTCCTCAAGAGCTATGCGTATGACCTCGAGTCATGGTTCCTGGATGACTTCGGAAAGCCGGGATATCCCGAAGGGGCGCATCGGACTTTTTCCGGAGAGCTTGCAGGCGTTGAAAGCCAGAGCGGCACGGGCTGGACGCGCCTCCGCCTCCTGTGGCGTTACGACGAGGAAAGCTCAAGCGGTCTCGGGAACCCGGCCGGCGTCGTGCAGAGGATCACCCTGTTCGATGACCATCCGTGGGTGGACATGGACATCCGCCTGGAGGGCAAACAGGAATGCCCGCTCCTGGAATCAGGCCACGTTGTTTTTCCGCTGAAAGCGGTGAAACCGCGCTATGCGATCAACAAAACCGGCAGCGTCATCGATCCTGCCTCCGACATTGCCAGAGACGCGAACCGCCTGCTGCACTGCTGCGACCGCTGGGTTGACGTCGGGGACGGAGCCGCGGGCCTCCTTGTGATTCCGTACGACAGCCCGCTCTTTTCGATCGGATCCATGGCTATCGAGAGGTTCAACGGTTCCGCCGTTCCCGGCGCGCCGACGTTGTACTTCAATCTCTTCAACACCCAGTGGGGCACCAATTTCCCGCAATGGATCGGCGGCGACTTTACCTATCGGTACCGGCTCATTCCCCACGAAGGGAGCTGGCGCCGGGCGCGCGCTTGGGAGCACGCATCCGCAGCGCTCCAGCCCCCCGGCTGTTATCGCGTGAGCACCCCCGGCATGGCAGGAGGCGCGATGCTCCCGGCCGAGCTGCTGGCCAGCGGGCTCCTTGAAAGACCCGCCAAAGGTCTGCAGACAGTGACGCTCAAGCATGCTGAAGGGGGCGACGGCATCATTCTGAGGCTCCAGGAACCGACGGGTCGCGGCGGAAACCGGACCCTGCGGTTTCGGGTTCCCGCCGGTGCGGCCGCGCCCAGGGTTGTCCGCTGCTCCCTGCTCGAGGATGAGCAGCAGGACCTTCCCGGGGTACGATCCAGGGACTCGCTGATCCTGTCGTTTCCGGTGCGCCCTTTCGAAGTGCTGACCCTGAAGCTGAAATTCTGAAGTATATTCACACTGCCATGAACCTCGAGAACACCCGGGCCACGAGCCTGTGGAACTCCCTGCCGCGACCGTTCTCGGTCCTGGCCCCCATGGAAGACGTGACCGATACGGTTTTCAGGAGGATTGTGCGTGACGCAGGGCCACCGGACGTGGTCTTCACCGAGTTCACGAGCACCGACGGGCTGTGCACCGAGGGTCGACCGAGGGTGATCGCCCGCTTGAGATTCGCGGCGGATGAGCGGCCCATCGTTGCGCAGATCTGGGGCAATGTACCGGAGCGTTATCGCCGCGTTGCCGCGGAGGTCCGGGAAATGGGTTTCGACGGCCTTGACATCAACATGGGCTGTCCCGTGAAGAAGATCACCGGCAGGGGCGCCTGCGGCGCTCTCATCAACAACCCCTCGCTTGCCGGAGAGTTGATTGCCGCGGCCAGGGAGGGCGCGGGGGACCTGCCGGTGAGCGTCAAGACACGGATCGGGGTTGTGCGGTCAAAGGCGGAGGAGTGGCTGGGTTTCCTGCTCGCGCAGGGGATCAGCGCATTGACCGTGCACGGGAGGACCGTGGCCCAGCAGTCCGAAGGAGAGGCAGACTGGAGCACCGTGGCGCTCGCGGTGCGCCTGCGCGACAAGGCGGGCCTGCCGACGCGCATCATCGGCAATGGCGACATCAAGACAGCCGCGGCTTTTCTTCGCCGGGTGCGGGAGACAGGTGCCGATGGCGTGATGATCGGCAGGGGCATATTCGAGAACCTCTTTCTCTTCAGGTCCATCCGGGACGCCCTGGCGGGCGCCGACTCACTTCCGCTCGAGTTTTCCCGGCTGGAGCGGACGGAGAAGATCGCGTATTTCCGCCGCCACCTCGCTCTCCATCGTGAAACGTGGGGCATGGCGAAGAGCTTCGACGTCCTCAAGAAATTCGCCAAGACCTACGTGCGGGCATTCGAGGGTGCGGGCAAGCTCGTGGATGCCGTCATGCGGACGCGCACCCACGAAGACGCCCAGAATGTTCTGGATGCCTGGGCCGCGGAGGAGGTGAAAGCTGCGGGGCTGCACGGGTCGATTCCGGCGTGAGCGCGCGCCGCGCGCCCACGGCGTTTCTCACACAAGCCCGAACTTTTCGGAGAGGGCCTCGAGTGATCCCGCCTCGATCCGCGCAATGGGCCCGAGCTTCATCGCCGCGATGAGCGCATTGGCGCTGAACTCCGCCACCTCCAGCCTGTCGAAAGCCTGCGTGAGACTCTCTCCCGTTGTCAGCACGGCATCGTTCTGCAAAAGCACGACGGGGGTGCGGGCGGAAATCTCCCGCGCAAGGGCGCGCTCGTCGGTGAATTGCCTTCCGTACGCGATGAGCGGGATGTTCCGCAGCACGATGTAGCTCTCGGGTATGATGGCGCTGTCCAGAGTCGTGCCGGTCACGGAAAAGGCGGTCACCGCGGGAGATTGCGCGCTTGCAATGGCCCTGATACCGGGATTGGCCGAGTAGATTTCCTGGTGCAGGACGACCGCCCTGCTGGGGACGGCGCCGCGCTCGCGCATTCCGCGGTAAATCAGCACGATGTCGGCTTCCTCGAGATAGCTGCGGTCGACCCCGTACGGGCTTATGAGGAAGGACTCGGCGTCCACCCGGGCGGAGACCGTGCCTTCCGTGCTGGTCATGAGGCGCTGTCGATACGCGCGGTGCACCAGCTCGCGCATGTCGCGGCGCAGGCTGCGCTCGGCCGACGAGCGCGACCGCGGATCGAATTCCGGAAGCTGGTAGTTCTTCCCCTGGTGCGAGAGGGCAATCTGCTCCGGTCCCAGGCCATGGCCCGGGCCGAGAGAGCTCGCGTTGATGAGGGTGCGCGCGCAGAAATCGAGCGTTTCGAACCGCTGGAAAGCTTCAAGGAGCGTCGTGCCGCCCGTGGCGACGCCGTGGTTCTCCAGCAGCACCGTGTCGAATCCCTGCCCGAAGGCTTCCCCGAGGTTGCGGCCGAGCTCTTCCGAGCCGGGGATGGCGTAGGGAGCGTACCCCACGGCTCCGCACACCGCGCGGGCCTGGGGTATGATGCTCGTGTCGGGGATGCTTCGCACGAGGCTGAAAGCCACCAGTGCGGCCGGGTGCGCGTGCAGCACGGCGCGGATGTCCGGGCGCCGTTCGTAGATGGCCCGGTGAAAGGGGTATTCGGAAGAGGGCGGATGAGCCCCTTCCTCGATCCTGTCTCCCCGCATGCGTACGATATCGGCTTCACCCAGCGTGCCTTTATCCGTGCCGCCGGGAGTGATCCAGATGTCCCCGTTCTCCTCCAGTATGGAAATGTTTCCCCCGGACGTGGTGGTCATCCCGTACCCGTACACGCGGCGCATGATGGTGACGATTTGTTCACGGGGATGCATGTACGCGTACCTCATGTCCTGCTTCTCCTTCTGAATCGCTCCCCGAGCTCGGGGAGCGTGAGGCCTCGTGTGTCCGGAAGGACCCAATCCGCTTCGAGGAGCCCGCTGCCTATCCCGACGGCAAACATTCCCGCCGCCCTGATGGCCTGGATCCCCACCTGCGCGTCTTCCACGCCGGCGCAGTTCTCGTACGGGATGCCGAGCCCCTCCGCGGCGCGGAAGAAGATCTCCGGATCCGGCTTTCCCTTGACGATTGCCGAAGGGTCCACCACGAGGTCGAGGAAACGCCCGATTTCCAGGCGCTGCACGATCTCCCGCGCGTTGTGACTGGCAGAGGCGAGCCCGGTCTTGATCCCGCTTTCCTTGAGCTGCGTCAGGAGATCCGCGATGCCCGGCAGGAGGTCCGCGGGCGAGAGCCTGGAGATGAGCTCTCGATAGTACCCGTTTTTCCGATTCGCAAGCCCTTCCTTCTCTTCCTCGGCCAATTCCACCCCCGCATGGCGGAGGATTATTTCCAGGCTGTTCCGCCGACTCACTCCTCTCAGGTGCTCGTTCACTGTCCGGTCAAATGGCAGTCCCTTCTCCGCCGCAAGACGCTGCCACGCCTGGTAATGAAGCTCCGCCGTATCGGTGAGCACGCCGTCCAGGTCGAAAATCACGCATTCAAGCCTGGGTATCAGGCTGACCGAAACCGGGCCGGCCGGCACAAGGCGGAGCTCCCGGCCGCGATGGGAAACCGCAATCGGTCCGCCCTCGCTGAGCCGGTATGTCGCTGTCTCGCGCGTAATCTCGATCTCCAGCAGCCGTCCCCTGAACCGAAGCCGGAAGAGCAGGCGTTTCCATGCGTCGGGGAGCTTCGGGCTGAACGAGAGAGCGCCGTCGTGGTCCCGCATCCCCGCGAACCCGTACACGATGGAGATCCATGTCCCTGCCATGGCTGCCGTGTGCACTCCGTCCGCCACATTTCCGTTCACATCGTCGAGGTCCATCCGCGCCGTGCGGGAGAAGTAGCGGTACGCCATTTCCGTATAGCCGAGCTCCGCGGCCGCGACGCTCTGGATGCAGGGGGAAAGGGAGGAGTCGCCGGTGGTCAACGGATCATAGTAGTCGAAGTTCCGCTTTTTGTCCGATCGGGTGAAGAGATTCCCGAGCAGCACCTGCGCGAGCACCACGTCCGGCTGCTTCAGGACCTGGTGCCGGTAGATGACCAGCGGATGGTAGTGCAGCAGCAGCGGGTAGCTCTCCGCCGGTGTGCCCGTGAAGTCCCACGCTGCCCTGTCGAGAAACGCGTCGTCCTGGGCGTGGATGCCCCGCTCTCTGTCGTACGGGACATACATGCAGCGGGCAGCGCGGCGCCATTCGTCTATTTCCGCCTGTTCAAGGCGGATTGCGCGCGCAATGTGCCCGAACTCTTCCGGCTCCGTTGCCTGCATTTCCTCTGCAGTCGACGCCGCGTAGGCAAGGTTCTCTCGCGCCATGAGGTTCGTATAGAGGTTGTTGTTGACCAGGGCGGTGTATTCATTGGGCCCGGTCACCTCGTTGATGCAGAACGCCCCGCCCTTGCGGGGGATGTAGGCGCCCAGGTCCGCCCACAGGCGCGCTGTTTCGAAGAGCATCTCCGCGCCGCGCTCCCGCAGGAGCGCCTTGTCTTCCGTCGCGCTCATGTACTTTCGAAAGGCGTGGGCGATGTCGGCGTTGATATGGTACTGGGCGGTGCCGGCAGGATAGTACGGCGAGGTCTCCTCTCCCCCGATGGTGCGCCAGGGGAAAAGCGCGCCGCGCTGGCTCATCTCCACGGCACGCGCGCGCGCCTTGTCGAGGATGCCGCAGCGGTAGCGCAGGAGCGCCCGGGCGATTTCAGGCCGGGTGTAGATGAAGAAGGGAAGCACGTAGATCTCCGTGTCCCAGAAGTAGTGCCCTTCGTATCCCTCTCCGGTGAGGCCCTTCGCGGCGATGCTCGTGCGGCCGTCCCGTCCCGCTGACTGGAAGAGACTGAACAGGTTGTACCGCAGGCTCTGCTGCAGGGCCTCGTCCCCGTCGAGCTGCACGTCCGCCACGTGCCAGAAATCGTCGAGGATCTCTTTCTGCTCCGCCATCAGCGCGCCGAAACCCGCCTCCCGTGCCGACGCAGCCGCTTCCCTCGCGCGCGCGGCGCACGACTCCCGGGGCAGCTCCAACGACGTGCAGTAGCCGAGGTACTTGGTAAGGCGCAGGGTCGCGCCCTCGGCGGCGTGCGCCGCGATGCTGATCGCTGCGCGCGGCGCGGCGCGGGAGGCCGTGGTGACCGGGTCCTGCATGCGGCCTTCGGTACCCAGGGTGTGATCCATTGCGCATGAGATCACAAACCGCGTGTTGCGCGTTTCCTGCGTGAGGAGACCTCTCATCCCGCTCGCTTCCCCATCCAGGACGGCAAGCGGCCGTTCATGAAAATGCGCGCCGACACGGGGGTCATCCCCTGAGGCCTTGTTGCCCACGCCGCCGTCGAGCAGAGAATCGACCACCAGGGCGCCTGTCCCCTTGAGAACTCTCACCGACCAGTCAATGGCCGCCACGTGACGCCGCGCGAGCGAAACGAGGCGGCGCACGCGCACCTCGATTTCAATCCCTGCCGGGGAGCGCCACCGAAACGCCCGCTCGAGCACGCCCTGCGCCAGCTCCAGCGTCCTCTCATAGGAGAGGATGGTCCCGGTGCTCAAATCGAGCCGGTCCCCGCCGATCGTCAGCCGGATGGGCCTTCCATCAGCGACGTTCAGCATCACCTGCCTGTTTTTCGCATAGGCGTAAGCGATTTCCCCGTAGATGATCGGGGTCTCTTCATAGAAACCGTTGACGTACGTGCCGGAGACCTCGCCGGGATAGCCCTCTTCGAATGTGCCGCGCATTCCCAGGGTCCCGTTTCCGAGAGCAAATATGGTCTCGTTTCTCGCGAGCAGGGAGGGATCAGGCGCGAGCTCCCGAATTCTCCACGCTTCGGCCGGGTAGGCCGTGCCGGTGACTGCCATTGCCTGCCGCCTCCTTCAGGGCGCCTTGCAGCTCCCCCGCAGGGCGAGGGTAGTCGGGAGAACGGTGCGGCCGCTGTGATTTGCGCGGCCGCGCAGGATATTGATGAGCAGGCGCGCAGCTTCCGCGCCGAGGCCGGGAGCCGGGTTGGTGACCGTGGTGAGAGGCGGCTTGAGGTATCGTGAGAGAAGATCGTCGTCGAACCCGACCACCGAGATGTCGTCGGGGATAAGAAGCTTCGCGTCCTTGATGGCCTGGATGGCACCGTACGCGACGACGTCATTTCCCGCGAAGAGGGCGCTCGGCCTGTGCTTTTCCCCGAGGATCTCCCGCGCGGCGCGGTAGCCGCTTTCCTCCGTCAGGTTCGCTTCCCGCACCCACTCGCCGTGCACGGGGAGGTCCGCGTCGTTCAGCGCGGCGCGGAACCCCGCGAAACGGTCGCGCGCCGCGTAATACACGAGCGGCGCATGGATGATCATCCCGATGTGCCGGTGGCCAAGTGAGATCAGGTGCCGCACCGCGGCGGACGCGGCGGCCTCGTTGTCGATGTCGATCTGGCAGACATCCGGCCGTGAAATCGACCCGATCACGACGAGCGGATAGCCCTCGTCGATGATCTCCGAAAGGCCCGAGTCTCCATCGTGCGTGTTCATGAGGATGATCCCGTCCACATTGTCCTGCCGGGCAAGCTGCAGGTAGTTCATCTGCTTCAACTTCAGCGGCTGGAGCACCAGCTGGAACCGGCCCTTGTTGAGCACCGGGGTCATGCCCTCGATGACGCGTGTGATGTACGCATCCGAGGAGAGGTAGCCGGAGTGGGGGATGAAGAAGCCGATGGAATGGTGCTTGATCATCGCCACGCTGCGGGCTTTCTCATTCGGGATGTAGGAAAGGGCGTGCGCCGCTTCCAGAACCTTTCGCCGCGTTTCCTCGGGAATGCTCTTCCCCGGGGTATTGTTCAGCACGAACGAGACCGTTGTGCGCGATACGCCCGCGCGCCGCGCAACATCCTGAGAGGACGCTGACATGCCTTTCATTCCTTGACCACTCCGGCGAGGATGCCCTTCCCGGTGAAGACAACCAGCCACATCAGGTTGCTCCGGAGCACAATTTGTGTCACTAACAAGAGTTACTAACTCAGAATATCATTAGTCAACTGATAGCACAAGCCTTTTTTTGTGCACCTTTTTTTTGCACCCCCCCATTCGCATACTTGCGGGTTCCGGTTTTGATTTTCGGTCTGGTACGCCATAGTCTATGCGGAGGGAGGACGATCCAGATGCGCTTGCCGCCTTTTGCGCTGGAGAGATATTTTGCCCGGCACGAGTTTGCCGTTGCGTACCTCCTGTGCAGCTCGGACTGCGAGTCGATGAGCATCCAGGAGCTGCTCGCACTCGAGCCCGGCGCGCACGAAGGATTCCTTGGTCATCGGCTCGGTTACACGGAAAGCAGCGGCAGCCCCTCTCTGCGGAGGGAAATAAGCCGGCTCTATGGAGGGATCGACCCGGAGCAGATCCTCGTCCATGCAGGCGCGGAGGAGGCGATTTTCCTCTTCATGCAAGCGACCCTCGAGAGGGGTGACCACGTGATCGTGCAGCGGCCCTGCTACCAGTCCCTGTTCGAGGTGGCCGCAGGCATCGGGTGTGAGGTCACCGCGTGGCAGGCGCGCGAGGAAAACGGCTGGTCCCCGGATCTCGGGGAGCTCAAAACCCTCATGAGGCCGGGCACAAAGGTCATCATTTTCAATACGCCGCACAACCCCACCGGCTTTCACATGCGGATCGAGCAGTTTCGGGAGCTCGTCCGCCTCGCGGATGCGAAGGGCATCACCCTGTTCTCCGACGAAGTGTATCGGGGCCTGGAGCGAACCGAGTCGGAAAGGCTTCCCGCGGCCTGCGAGTTGAGCGAGCGCGCGGTATCCCTGGGTGTGATGTCAAAAACCTATGGCCTTGCCGGCCTACGCGTCGGATGGATCGCGACCCGAGATGAGGCTGTGCGCGCGCGGATGGCGTCCATGAAAGACTATACGACCATCTGCAGCAGCGCTCCCAGCGAGTTCCTTGCCGAGCTTGCGCTCCGGCATGGGGAGACAATCGCCGCGCGCAACCGCGCAATCATCAGCGCCAATCTGGCTCTGCTGGATGCATTCTTCGACCGGCATGCGGACAGCTTCTCGTGGCGGCATCCGCGGGCGGGGCCCATCGCCTTCCCGCGACTCCTGCGCGGAGAGGTGGAAACCTTCTGCGACCAGCTTGCGCAGGCGAAAAGCGTTCTGCTCCTTCCCGGCACGGTATATGACGACCGGGGAAATCATTTCCGCATCGGCTTCGGCCGAAAGAACATGCCGCAGGCGCTTCAACGCCTGGAAGAGTACATGGAAAGCGGCCTCACGCCCACGCAGGGACCAGGGCCGCGGCGGCCGCGTGGAACTCACCCATGAGGCGCCTGCGGACTCCCGTCTCCGCGAGGCCGTAGCGCAGGCCATTCAGGTTCAGCTCCCAGAGCTCCCGCAGGGACAGCCCGAGCTCGTCCCGCGCGCACGCCGTGCTGGACCCGGCGCGCGCCGAGATCCACAACAGCCTGGCGGACGTGATCCGAGCCTCCCGTTTCTCCCGCGTGGGCGACGGTGTGGTAGCCCGCCTTGCGCGCCTGCTCGAACAACTTCGCGAATTGCGAGCGGGGAAGCCCCTCCTCGGGTCCTCCCAGCCCGAGGGCGACGATCAGGGGGTTTGCCTCCTCCTCCAGAAGCGCCAGGGTGAAAGGTCCGCTCTGCTCCGCCGACTCGCCGGAGATGTCCGTGATCAGGCGCACAGTGGGGCCCCCGGAGGCCGCGGCGGTCTGCAGCCTTTCCGTCACGATGCGAAGTGCGCGCCTGCCGCCGATCCCGAGCCTCTCGTGGTTGTACGGGGTGAAATGAAGCTCCGCATAACGGATGTTCTGGCGCGCGCAGTCCGCGATGAAACCGTCGACCATGCGCCGGTAATCGTCGTCGGTACGCAGACACGCACACATGAGAAGCCACAGGCGGACGAAAGCGTCGAAGCTCGTGAAATCGTAGAGCCGCTTGAGCTCGGCAAAAGTACCGACGGGGAGTGCGACGTGGTTCGCCTGCGCCATTGCCCAGAGGGCCTCGGCCCCGATCGTGCCTTCGAGATGGAGGTGAAGCTCGGCCTTGGGGAGCCGGGCAATCAGGTCATCCATTGGATGACTTGGGGGGGAAATATCGATCGATCAGCCGGTCCACATAGGCCGCGCGGGACCTGGCGTCCCCCAGGTCCACGCCGATGTTCGCGCGAAACAGCCCGGGGAATATGCCGGGCAGCAGGATGGCGGACGTCACCTGGGTCAGCGCAATGCCGATTTCCCGATCAGTGACCCGGGACGCGCTGCTTTTCATCTTCCCGGCCAGGGCAATGAGAAATTCGTTGAACCTGCGCATGAAGGGGGTGTGCGACGCGCCTTCGACGAACGTATCGTAGAGGTGCGCCTTCACGAGCCCAGGGTAGCGCCGGGTTCCCTCGCACATCTCTCCGAGCACCGAGCGGAGTACGCTGCGCAGGTCGCCGCCCCTGTCCGCCAGGAGCTTTTCCCAGTCCTCGAAGGCATTGGAAAGCGTCGTCCTGAGGGCCCTTTCGACAAGCTTTTCCTTGGACCGGAAGTAGTAGCTGATCGCTGCGCTGTTCACGCCGGCCTCATGCGCAATGCCGCGGATGGTCACATGGTGCAGGCCTTCCCGTTCGATGCAGGCGATTGCGGCATTGACGATCCTTTCCTCCACCGCCGGTGCATCCGGTTGCCCGGCTCCCGCCAATCTCTTCACGCATGAGATTGAATCACACGAGTGAATCCGAGACAATCGGGGCGGGCCCGCCCCGCAGGGCCTGTCGGATCGCCGCGGCGTCAGTTGCGTATCTCGCGACTGACCCCGGCGTTGCGGGCAAAACCGGCATGTACTGGAAAGAGCAACAACCGCTCCCTTCCTCCCAGGCCTCGCGGCGGGAGGAGGATACCCGGCGGCTCTGGGAACTGAGCGAGCGGTTGTGTGGCGTGGATTCTCTTTCGCGGCCGGCTACTGGGCGGCCAGCCAGTCCTTTGCCTGATCCAGTGTCGCGAACGCGGAGATTTGTCTTCCACTGAAAGCCATTGCGGCATTGTAGATGACTTTGCGAAGGCCCTCGACTCCGACAACCGCAGAGGCCTTGATATATGGCTTGTTGTGCGCAGTGAAGTCCTTGATGATCGCGCTGCTGTCCTTGCTGAGCTCGGTCTCAGTGACATTGGTCAAGGCAAGCACCGACCCAGGCGGCTGGCTGCTGACTGCCTGCTTGGCCTCCGTGACGACCGCGGTAATCTCGGCGATCTTGCACATCGATAAGTCGAAATACAGGATCTTCTTTCCCTTGTGAGTAAGGAACTGGACGCGGCTCATGACCCCTCCATCGGATGATATCGCGATTGGATTTATACCTCCATTGATGTTATATTCTTTATGATCTCCATTTCAAGTTATCATTCCTCAATGCCGCCGAGTGTCTCCGCGGGCCGATTCACGATCACATGGAGGAACGGAAGTACGCATAAAAATGAAGTCAAAATCGATGAACTTGTACGCGCCGTCGGGGTTGGGTGACCGGGCAGGCATGGTCATCGCAATCCACCCAGATGATCGTGCCTTCCTTCGGCACTCAGTGGCGAATTCTCATGCGGCGCGAGTTTTTTTTCGCTGCCGCGCCATGGCGAGGAACAGGCTCGTGCCCGCCAGTCGGCCAACGCCGCTCAGCGCGAACACCACCTTGAAACCGACCGCACCCGCAAGGTACCCGCCGAGCAGGGGTCCGAGAACCGCGCTCGCCGCAACGGCCGACTGGTAGAGACCGACCGCTGATTCCCTGTCTTCAGCGGGGCTCATCTCCAGCAATATGTTGAAGCTGGCAAGGTTGTATCCGGCCCACAGGAAGCCTGAGCCCACGTTGATGAGGTACACGTGGAGCGGCGCCCGGGCCAATGCCCAGAGCAGCGGGAATATCGGGATGAGGAAACCAGTCAGAACGAGTATCGCGCGGCTGCCTCGGCGGTCGGTGAACCTGCCGAACGCGGCCTGGCCGAAAAGGCCGGCGAGGGCGAACACGCCCGCCGCGGTGCCGACGGCCGCGGCGTTTCCCCCCAGCGCCGTGATGAGATACACATTGAAGAATGGCGAAGCCATGGTCAGGGACACTCCCCACACGAGACTGCTCGCCGCCAGCCACGCAAAGGGCGGGTTGCGCCGCACGAGGTCGAGGAATCCGCGCGCCTTCTCGCGCAGCCGCGCGGGCTTTCTCGCGGGAGGCTCGGGGATCCGGGAGAACGACACGGTGGAAACCATCCCGAACGCAAATGCCGTGAGCAGGGACACCTGGTACCCGGGAAAGGCGTGCACGGAACGGCCATTGATCGTTCCGATGATCAGCCCTGCCAGCGGAGAGGCGGCCAGGGCCGCGACACCGATTGCCATGTTGCGGTTGGCGAAGTACCTGCCCCGATTTGCGCTGGGCACGAGGTCGGCGACCAGGGAGGTCCAGGACGCGTTGGCAAAGCTCCCCGCCAGGATGCGCAATGCGTTCAGCGCGATGATGAGGAAGACGAGGCCGGCTCCTGACGGCACCAGGAGGGGTGAGAGCGCGAGAAGCGGCAGGAAGAGTCTCCCGGCTATCCCGCCGCTGGCAAGCACAAATGGTTTTCGCGCGCGCAGCCGTGACCCCACGATTGCGCCCGGCAGGAAGCCGGCGATGCTCAGCAGGCTTGCCGCGGCTGCCAGGAGACCGATGCTCCCCGCCGAAGCTCCGGCGGCAAGGGCAAACAACGGGATGTAGTCGCCGGAAAAGCTTTCCTGGGCCTGGCTGAACACACCGTCGAGCCAGAACCATTTCAAGCCTGAAAGCCGGCGAAGACCGAGCGGCCCGCACGCGCGCTCGATGTACGACGAAAGCGGCCGCCTGAGGGCGCGCCGAATAGCGGTGGGGAAACTCACCGCGCCACATTAGCAGAATGCGGCAGGCATGGGGAGCGGGGGTCTGGCGGTGGGTACCCGGGGTATCCATCGACTGGATAGCGGCGTATCCAACCGCGATCCGCCGAAGTGAAACCCAAGGCTCCGCTGGAACTGATATTGTCTGGCAGGACAAGGAAATAGCAGCAATCCAGTCCGCTCGCCCTGAGATGGCACGTCGATTGCAGACATATTGCTGGTTGTCAACCACTCTCTAAATGTCACAGGAGGTTTGTATGAAGAGATCTCTGATCTGGTTCCTTGCCGTCACACTCGTAGCGCTGATGGCGATGCCCATTTTCGCTTCCGGCGGCGGTGAGACATCGAAGAAAACATTCACCATCGCCTTCATGCCCGGCATCGCCGATCCGTTCTATACGACAATGGAGCGGGGAATAAAGGCGAAGGCCAAAGAGCTCGGCGTGAACGTGGTCGTGGGCGACTATCCCACTTCGTGGGGACCTGAAGCCCAGCTTCCCAACCTGGACGCGCTCATGGCCAAAGGCGGGATCGACCTGCTTCTTATTGCCCCGACCTCGACGAAGGCCCTGGTGGCGCCCCTGAAAAAGATTTATGACAAGGGCATCCCTGTCATCACGGTGGACACCTACCTCGGAGACGGCGACTACTCCAAGGCAAGCGACTACAACTTCCCCCTCGCCTACATCGGAACGGACAACAAGCTGGGCGGCAAGCAGATCGCCGAGCACCTGGCAAAGCTTGTCGGTGAAAAGGGCAAGGTCTACGTGGTCAACACCAATCCCGACACTTCCTCCGTTGTCGACCGTGGCGCAGGGTTCAAAGAGGGGATTGCGGAATTCCCTGCCATGAAGCTGGTGGGCATGGACTGGTGCATGGACGTCCAGAAGACGGCCATGGAGCAGACCACGGCCGCTCTCCAGAAGGACCCTGATATCGTCGCGATATTCGGTGTCAACGTATTCAGCGCCCAGGGCTCTGCCCAGGCAGTCAAGAACGCCGGCCTGGCCGGCGCCGTCAAGATCGCTTCCTGGGACGCGACATCGACGCTCATCGCGGCGCTCAAGGCCGGCGACATCGACATGGTGCTGGCCCAGCTTCCCGGAGAGATCGGGTCCCTTGGAGTGGACGCGGGCTACAAGTACCTGTCCGCGAAGACCGCTCCCCAGAAGAAGATCATCCCCGGATTCCAGTTCTTCACGAAGGACAACGTAAACGCCGCCGACATGCAGCAGTACATCTACAAGTAGACCCCGGTTTTCTTTGGGCCGGCTTCATTCGGAGCCGGCCCTTTCTTTTCCTATTTCCATTGCAGGCGCATTTGTTCTGTTGTAGAGTCGACAAAAGGAAGAGGTGATCTCGCATGGGGGATAGATCTGCGGTCATCACCGGCGCAAAAGCTCCGGGAACATTCTTTGCCGTGCTGGCGCGCAACTGGTCCTTCTTTTTCCTTCTGCTCTCCGTCGTCGTTTTTTCTTTCACGGGGAGAAACTTCTTCGCGCTGAGCAACTTCCAGAGCATCATCCACCTTGCCACCACCTCACTCCTCCTTGCCTGCGCGGAGACGTTCGTCATCATCTCGGGCGGCATCGATATGTCGGTGGGCTTCATCCTCGGACTTTCCGCCGTATCCTCCGCCAGCACGATGCAGGTCCTCTATGCCGCCGGCTGGTCTCCGATCGCGTGCGTACTGCTCGGCATCGCGGTGGCGATGGCGACAAGCCTCGCGCTCGGCTTCACCGCGGGCATGCTTGTTGCCCGGTTCAGGGTCCCTCCGTTCATCGCGACACTCGGGACCCAGGGCATCGCCATTGGGGTGGCGTACCACATCTGCGGCGGCTTTCCCGTCGGGTTCATTCCCCCTGGGCTCACGGAGATCGGCAACGGCTATCTCCTCTATCTTCATCCCCCCACGGGAGCGTGGAGCTTTTTCGCCCGACCTGACGGCATCGCGCCCACGCAGATCCGGGAGATGGTGAGAGTCCTTCCCGTTTCGTTCTTTTTCATAATCCTCGCCCTGGCCGTGCTCTGGCACCTCTTGAAGAACACGCGTTTCGGCCAGCACACCTACGCCATCGGGGGGAGCATGGACGCGGCCGTGCGTGCAGGGATCAACACCAAGCGGCACCTCGTTTTCGTATATGTCCTTTCAGCCGGGCTTGCAGGCCTTGCGGGAGTCATCGACCTCTTCCAGGCAGGGACGGGAAACTATACTTCCTTCGGTGCCCAGGCGGAGCTCTTCGCCATCGCCGCAGTCATCATTGGCGGCGCGAGCCTCTCGGGCGGCAAAGGCAGGATCGCGGCGTCGGCTGTCGGCGTGATCATCCTCAAGGTGCTGGAAAATGGCCTCAACCTCTCCGGCGTGGATCCCTTCTATCGCTACATCGCGGTCGGGCTCATCCTCATCGTGGCGATCGTGATCGATCAGCTCTTCCCGGATCTATTCTAGTCGTCCAAGGAGCGGCAGATGACACGGCGCATGGGACTTGCTTCATTCCTCGGACAACGCTGGTCGATGGCCTTCCTTTTTCTCGAGCTGGTTCTCTTCAGCATCCTTGGAGGCGGCTTCTTCAGCCTCAACGGGTTCCAGATCGTCCTGTTCTACAGCACCACCCTCGCCCTCCTGGCCACCGCTCAGACCTTCGTCATCGTCAGCGGCGGTCCGGGCATTGACCTCTCGGTCGGGTTTGTCATGGGATTTGCCACGGTGGTATCGGCCAAGCTCGCGGCGGGATTCGACCGCATGGGCCTGGCGCCCGAGCTGTCGCTGCTCCTGGCGATATCGATCACACTGGCCATGGGATTGCTGCCGGGGCTCGTGAACGGGATGCTCGTTGCGCGTCTGAAGGTTCCTCCCTTCCTGGCCACATTCGCGGTCCAGGGGATCACTTATGGCGTCGCGCTGCTCCTCTCCTCGGGATCGGCGGCCATCAATGTTCCCAACCTTGCCAATGTCATAGGGAATGGCTACTTCATGTACTGGGTCAAAGGCAGGGGCTTCTCGTTCTTTACCCGGCCGGACGTGCCGAGAGGCGCGAACGTGTTCGAAGTCATCCCGACAATGGTCGTGGTCACAGTCCTCGTCGTGGCGGTCGCGGCATTCGTGCTCAAACGCACCCGGTTCGGCCGGCACACCTATGCCATTGGCGGCAACATCGACGCGGCCCTTCGGGCAGGGATCAACGTGAAGAGGCATCTCGTCATCGTCTACATCATCTCCTCATTCCTCGCCACACTTTCCGGGATCATCTACATGCTGGAGTACGTGACAGGCAAAGCGGATGCGGGATCTGCCTTCATGCTGGATGCGGTGGTGGCCGTGGTCATCGGCGGGGCGAGCCTGTTCGGCGGCGTGGGCAGCGTGTGGAGGACCATCCTGGGCGTTCTCATTCTGTCGATTCTGGAGATGGGCCTGAAGATGATGGGCGTGCCGACATTCGACAAGTTCATCGCTGTGGGCGTCATCCTCATTTTTGCCGTGCTGATTGACCAGTTCTTCCCCGAGCTCATACACAAGGAGGACTAGCGACATGGGTTACGTGCTGGAGGTCAGGAATATCACGAAACGGTTCGGGGGTCTCGTTGCGGTGAACAACGTGAGCATGGGCGTGAGCGCGGGCGAGGTCGTCGGCCTGCTCGGGGACAACGGTGCGGGCAAATCAACCCTCATCAAGGTCATCTCCGGTGTCTACAAGGCGGAGGAGGGGAAGATTTTCTTCATGGACAAGGAGGTCGTGATCGACTCCCCCATGGACGCCCTTGCGATGGGAATCGAAACGATCTACCAGGACCTCGCTCTCGCGGAAAACCTCAACACTCCTGCGAACATTTTCCTCGGCCGGGAGAAGATGAAGAAAGCCTTGGGGTTTCTCAATGTACTGGACCACGCGTACATGCAGTCGGAAAGCCGCAAGATCCTCGAAAAGCTCGATATTCTCATTCCCTCCCTGCGCAACCGCATCCGGGCGCTCTCCGGCGGCCAGCGCCAGGCGGTGGCGATCTCCCGTTCGATCTACTGGGATGCCAAGTTTCTGATCATGGACGAGCCCACGGCGGCACTTGGGGTGGCGGAACAGAAAAAAGTCATCGACACCATCAACCTGTTGAAGAGCCACGGCATCGGCATCATCGTGATCAGCCACCAGATGCATGACATCTTCCAGGTCGCGGACCGGATGATCATCATGCGCCGCGGCGAGAAGGTTGCCGAGCTCATCACCAGGCAGACCAATGCGGACGAGGTGGTAAGCCTGATCGTGGGAGCGGAAACCGTGATACGCTAGGGGTCCATGAAGCTTTTCAGAAAAACCCTGCTGTTCTTCATTGGCGTCATCTTTTTTCAATCGGGCCTGACGATCCTGCTCATTACAAACGTCGCCCGCCGGGCGAACCTCGCGGACGCCCAGAGGGAGCTGGAAGACGAGGCGTCGGTCCTGTATGACGGCTTCAACACGTGGAAGCGGCAGATCTGGAAAAGCCTTATCGACATTGCGAATGAGCGCGGGCTCCCCGGACAGGTCACAGAGGAGAGGGAGCGATCCCTCAAGGAGCTTCTCCTGGTGACGAAGGTCGACGCCCTGGCGGTGAAGAGCGCGCAGGGATTCATCTCGGACGTGGTGCAGACCTCGCCGGGCACCCTGGTCATGTCCGATCTGCAATCTCTCACGAACAGCAGGGCGCATCCCTACATCGAGCTTGACTCCGTGCGCGGCACTCTCTGCTTGGTCGGCGTGACGGGTCTCCCCCTGCCGGGAGGAGGCCGCTCGGACGTGTTCCTTCTCAAACGCATAGACTCCGAGTTCTGTGTCCAACTGACGCTCGGCCGAAGGTCCCTCGTCGCTTTCTTGCGCAACAAAGTCCTTCTGTCCGCCTCGCTCTCTCCCGACATGGCGCCGGCCTTCTTCGACCCGAAGGCCCTGCAAAGCGCCTACGGGGAGCTCTACGATCGGCGCATGGGAAGGGAAATCTACAATGCGGCATTTCAGAGACTCGGCCGGCTGGATCACGAGCAGGATGGCGACGAGTTGTTCCTAGGAACGTTCATATCGAATGCCCCTTACAACGCCCGGTTGCTCCTTCTCGACAGGACCATTCTTCTCGTTTCGCTTGCGGGCGCCTTCCTGACGCTGGTGCTGAGCCTCTTTCTGTCGCGCAACATCACTCATCCGATCGCCGATCTGCTGGCAGGCATGGAACGGATCAGGACGGGCGCATGGGACACGCAGGTGCGATCCCGGGGCGGCTACGAAATCGGCCGCCTTTTCCGCAGCTTCAACGAGATGGCCCGCGATCTCGCTCAGAACCGCACCGCCATCCAGCAGGCCCTGCACGAGACGCTGCTGCTGAAGGAATACAACGAAAAAGTCGTCAACTCGATCCGCGCGGGGATCGCCATTGTCAATCGGGACCTCATGGTGGAAAAGGTCAACAGCGCGTTCCTCGAGTCTTTCCAGCTGGAGGAGGCGCGCGTGGTGGGCGCCCCCCTGACCTACCTGGATATCGATATCATCGATGAGATGGTCGCGGACAAGATTTTCTCCATATTCCGGCGGGAGCGGGAGTTCTACTCCGAGGTCAAGCGATCGCGGAGCGGACGAGTGTACGAGATCAGGCTGTACCCGTTTTACAGCTCGGAAGGCGAGCTGCGGGAGGCATCCGGCTGCGTGTTCATGGCGGAGGATATCAGCGCCAAGACCGAGCTGGCGGAGAAGATTTTCCAGGCAGAGAAGCTTTCCACGCTCAGCATACTGTCCGCGGGCATGGCCCACGAGATCAACAACCCGCTGAGCTCCATCCTCTCCAATGTGCAGAACCTCATCGACGAGGAGGCGAGCTCTGAACGCAAGGTCTCTCTCAGGTGGATCGAACAGGAAACCCGCCGCATCGGCCGCATCGTGCAGGAGCTGCTGAACTTCGGTTCCGCCGAATCCGGTCACGCGCCCGGTTCGGACGTCAACGAAGTCGTGCGCGACGTGATAGGGATTGTAAGCCATTCCATCGCGCGCGAAGGGCGGATCCGCATCGACACCCGTCTGGCGCCGAATCTCCCCCTGTCCGTGGTGAGCAACGACGAGCTGAAGCAGGTGGTGATCAATCTGCTGAAGAACTCCGTGCACGCGATCAGCGGACCGGGAAGGATCCTCATCAGCACGCGGATGACGAACGGTGCGGGCGGGATCTCCCTGGTCGTCGCGGACACGGGTTCCGGCATACCCAAGGAAATCCTTCCGAGGATCTTCGATCCTTTTTTCACCACCAAGGCCAACGGCTCGGGTACGGGGCTGGGCCTGTCGGTGGTCTATGGCATCGTGACAAAGTACGTCGGCGCGATCGACGTGAAGAGCAGGGAGGGGCACGGCGCACGATTCTCGCTGAGCCTGCCCTGCCTCAGCGGCGACCATAGGCCTCCCCTCGGCGGCGCGACATGAAAGGCGCATCCATACTGATCGTTGACGACGAAGAGGGCATCCGGCACGGCCTGGAGAACCTGTTCCGCCGTGAAGGATTCACCGTGCACAGCGTGGCCGACTTCGAGGCCGCGGTGACGGCGGCGGCAAAGTACCCCGTGGACGCGGCCGTTGTGGATATCCGGCTCCGCGACGGAAAGACGGGCATCGACCTCCTGCGGGAGCTCAAGCGCCTGGAACCCGACATCATCGTGATCGTCATCACCGGTTTCGGGAGCATCGATACGGCGGTTACCTCGATGAAGGGCGGCGCGGCGGACTACTTCCTCAAGCCCATCGACAACGCGAAGCTGCTGGACGCGGTGCGCAGGTGCCTCGCCCTGCGGACGCTGGCCACTGAGAACCGCTTCCTGCGGGATGAGCTTGCGAGGCGCTATCCTCCTCACCAGTTCGTCACGAATGATCCCTCGGTTCGGGCGCTCATCGGCACGGCGGACCTGGTGAAGAACACTCCGGTCACTGTGCTCATCACGGGGGAGAGCGGGACGGGCAAAGAGGTGCTCGCGCGCTACATCCACTTCACGGGAACGCGCAAGGACAGCGAGTTTATCTGCATCAACTGCGCGGCGCTGAGCGAAAGCCTGCTTCTCTCCGAGTTGTTCGGGCACGAGCGGGGCGCTTTCACCGGCGCGGTCGAGCGCAGGAGGGGAAAGTTCGAGCTGGCCGACGGCGGCACGCTTTTTCTGGACGAGATCGGCGACATGACACTCGAGACCCAGGCAAAAGTTCTGCGCGTGATCGAGGAGGCCAGCTTCGAGAGACTGGGCGGGGTCAAGCGCATCAGCGTGGACGTTCGCGTGATCGCCGCGACGAACAAGGACCTCGGTTCCCTGATCCGTGAAGGGAAATTCCGCGAGGATCTCTTCTACCGTATCAACGTGGTTTCACTCCACCTGACTGCGCTGCGCGAGCGCAGGGGGGACATCCCCCTGCTCGTCGAGCATTTTCTGGCCAAGTACAGCGAGCGCTACACGCGGGAGCCGGCGCCGCTCAGCCCCGGGACTCTCGCGGCAATGGAGGCGTGGGACTGGCCGGGTAATGTCCGCGAGCTGGAGAACACGGTGAACCAGATCGTGCTCCTGGGGGAGAAAAGCTTCCTGTCCCCCGCGCGCCCCGGGGCCGCACGGGATGCGCAGGTCTCCGCGGGCGCGAGCAGTATCCAGCCCGCACCCGTCGGCACGCCTTTGAAGGAAGGGTTGGAGACGGTGATCGAGCAATTCGAGCGGCGCATGATCGCGGAGAGCCTCGCGCGCAACGTAGGAAACAAATCCAGGACGGCGCGCGAGCTTTGCGTTACGAGGAAGACGCTGGCGCTGAAGATTGCGAAATACGGCCTGTCGCAATGAAGCGTGCGGTGGCTTCCGCCGCCACGGTGCCCTCCGCGTCGTAGATCCAGCCCCGGGTGATGAGGATCCTGCCTCTTGCCTCCTCCACCTTTCCCACGGCCCTGATCTGCGATCCGGTTGCCACGGCCTTCTGGAAACGGACAGTAATCTCCGCGGTGACCGCTTTCTGCGATATGCCGACGCAGGCGTGGGCCATGATTTCGTCCAGCAGAGTGGCGAGGAGCCCCCCATGCGTCATCTGTTTCCACCCGGAGAACCAGTCGGGCACCTCGAGGCTCGTTTCCGCGGCTCCCTTTTCGGGATACATGATGGCGAGATGCAGTCCCCGCTTGTTGTCAGCCCCGCAGCAGAAGCAGAGCTTGTCGCGATCGATCGACCTGTCCATGGCAGGAGGATACCCCAAAGCCATAAGAGTGTCATTTGCCAGAGTCGATACGGCAGGATGCGTTTCAGTCGAAAGTCTGCGTCGCGTATCGTTGAAGCTCTTCTGCTGACAATTGCGAAGGATCGACGAGCAACGCATACATGGCTATGATTCCAGGCGTCGCATCGGGGATTCTTATTTCCGAGGCCCGGCCATCACTTTTAATCCTTTCGCCTTCCCGGCCAACGAAGAACGAGAACTTCCTCTCGCAGCTGTTCTCCAGTTGCTGTTGCCAGTCGGGTCCGGAAGAGGTCTATTGCCTCCACCTTATAGCCAAGAGACTCGGCAATCTCCGCGAGTATGTTGCCAGTTCGGATCATCACACGAAGATAGGATGCTTGGTCGCCAACAACGTACCCCAGGGAGGCTCCAGGGCGCAAGACTTCGCGGAGAGAAGCTAAGTGTTGCGTCATGCCGCCGAAGTAGAGCTTTGTCACACGATGATAAAGACGTTCGAATCCTGATGTTTTTTTCATGCGCACGCGGCGATCTTCGATGTTCCGCGCCAGTTTTTGGATGGTGGTGTTGTGTCTCACCAGCTCATCATCAGTATCGCTCTTGTAAACGCTTCGGGTATTCGAGCGAACAAGCGTACGTTTGGATAGTTGCAAGTCGGCCATGCTGCGGGCAAGGCCAAGCACGACCGTCTCCAATCGAGTTGTTCGAGTATAGTCCTTCTCGTTCGGATAGGGAGGTGAAGTAAAAACACCATCGATCGAAGAAGGCGGTAGGAGTGGCGAGAGAAACCGAGAATCGTTGTTTTGCACAACCGATTGAGGGTAACTCTGTCGCGAAAGCGCTTCGAGATCAGCGGCCATTGCTTGGACGTTCATTATCCAGGGTTGGATGACACTTACATTCTCTTTTATCTTTCCTAGTCCTACCTCGGGACCGAACTTCAGATTGCTGATACTTGCAACAAGAGCCTTCGCGAGCGCGAGCATTTCAAGCTCTTTTATCGGGTTTCCCGCGTCAGCGCGTATGCAATCAAGCAGAACTAATGTCTTATGGAGGGGAAGTGGGCTGATGGAATCTTTGAGCAGGAGCCGAAACGTCTCTTCCGGCAATGTCCTCAGGCTCTGTGAGCCAAGAGCTACGGGAAGAGCCGGGTCATCGGGGACGCCTTGCTTGCCAAGGATGTCAAATGTACGCGCGGCGACTCTTGTGGCATTCTGCAGGAGCACCTGTGGATCTATTGTCCAAGTTGTCTTCACTCTTGAAGCGAAAGCCGGCATCGGCAGAGCCTCGATGCCAACGCTCTTAATGCCGGCCTTCTGACATTCAACAATCGCGGTACCTGTTCCACAGAATGGATCAAGAACGGTCGATTCAGGTCCCATTCCAAATTGTGACAGATATTTCCGCACTAAGTGTGGTGGAAAAGAAAGCACGAACCTGTACCAGTCATGTACCGGGAGGTCCTCTCGAGAAACCTTGTTGGCCTCCCCGTTGGAGCGGGAGATATCGAATAGCGTTACATCGGCCTGACTCATCCGCACGAGACTACCTCTTTTCATTCAATCGAGCAATCAACAGGTATATAATCAAAGAATGGGCTCTACGCTTGAACGGGAGAATGACTCATGCCTCATGCAAATTCCGGCCAGAAGACCAACGTCCTCCGTATCCTGGACTCCATGGGAATCCGCTATCACGTCGTGACCTACCCCGTGGGTGATGAGCACCTTGACGCGCCGAGTGTCGCGCGGGAGCTCGCCGTGAGCCCGGACATCGTGTTCAAGACGCTTGTCGCTCACGACGAGACGCACGCCATTCACGTCTTCTGCATCCCCGGCGCCGCGGCACTGGATTTGAAGAAAGCGGCGAAGGCGACTGGTTCCCGGAAGGTGGAGCTGGTCAATCTAAAAGACCTGACGCCCCTGACGGGGTATGTGCGGGGAGGCTGCTCCCCGATAGGAATGAAGAAGAAGTATCCCACCTGGATAGACGAAATCGCTTCGACATTCGACGCGATTTATGTCAATGCGGGCGCCCGCGGCGTGCAGGTCATCCTGTCGCCGGCTGATGCATGCCGCGCCGCCGGCGCTTTGTTTGCCGACCTCGTGTAAGGCCTGGGTCCACCTCCCCCGCGCGCCTACCTCCGCTCCCAGTCCCAGATGCCGTACCGGGTGTCCTGGTCGACTTTCTGTCCGCACTCTTTCAGGGTGAGAAGGATGCTTCCGCGGTGATGGCTGTCGTGGGAGATAAGATAGGTAATGGCGACGACGAGCCCTCGCTTGAAGGTCTTCACGGTGGCGCCGGAGGCGGCCTTCTGGACGCAGCGGCTGACAAGCTCGCCTGATTCTGTGAACGCGCTCATCAGCTCATCCCCGCCCGGCTCTTCCTTGGACTCGAAAACTCTCGCACCCTTCGCCAGATCGGGCGTCCAACGCATCAGGTGATCGATCCTGTTGTTGTGCATGTGCGCGAACTGCCGCGCCACGTCTCTTCCCCCGCGCTTTGAAAGCGTGCATGCCAACCCCTTCTGATCGATGCGTTCGAGGAGGAAGAGGTTGATACGGTTGTTGATTTGCCACGCCTCCAGGAGCTCTTCCCACATCACGGTTCCCTCGCTGCGGCCAGGCTTCTAAATTTGTCGAAAACCACAATGGTGTCAATGGTCTCCCGGGTCGCGTTTTCACGCGCGATATGCGGTTGACGCGCCCTGCGCCCTATGTACAATGCGTCAGGAAATCCCATGAAGCCTGCAATCCCCCGTACCCTGCCAGTGGCGAGCGCGGCGCTGATCACCGTGCTTTTCTGGGGCTCCGCTTTCGCCGGCATTCGCGCGGGTCTTCACTCATATGCCCCCGCGCAGCTCGCGCTGCTGCGGTTCCTTTCCGCCTCCGCTGTGCTCGCCGTCTTCGCGCTGATCACCCGGATGAGGCTGCCCGCCCTCCGCGATGTTCCGCTCGTCCTTCTCCTTGGCGTGCTGGGTTTCGCGTTCTACAACATCGCATTGAACATCGGGGAGCTGAAGATACCGTCGGGACCCGCCGCGGTGCTCATTCAGACCCTCCCGATCTGGACGGCCCTTGCCGCAATTATCTTCCTCGGGGAACGGCTCAGGCCCTGGGGATGGGCGGGCATCGGGGTGAGCTTTGCCGGCGTCCTGGTGATCGGTCTCGGGAAGGGTTCCGGATTCGGGTTGAACTGGGGGGCAGGCTTGATCCTCCTCGCTTCCCTGTCGGCCAGCGCGTACAACATCATTCAGAAGAGCATGCTGGTCCGTTATCGCCCCGTCGACATCACCACGTGGGCAATCTGGGCGGGCACCCTTATGCTGCTGCCCTTTTTCCCAGGGCTCGTCGGCCAGGTGCGGGCTGCCCCGCTGGCCGACACCCTGGCCGTTGTGTACCTCGGAGCGGGGCCCGCCGCATTGGCCTATGCGACCTGGGCGGTCGTGCTTTCCCGGCTTCCCGCATCGCGGGCCTCCAGCCTCCTGTTCGCCGTGCCGGTCGTGGCGTTCCTGGTTGGATGGGTGTGGCTGGGGGAGGCGCCTACGCTTCTCGACATCGCGGGCGGAGTCCTGGCGATGGGGGGAGTGGCCCTGGTGAACACTCTCGGCCGGGGCCGTGCGGGAAGGGACGCCTTCTCGGAGAGCGGCGCCGGGTCATAAAAAAACCCCTGGCCGTCCGGCCAGGGGCTGCAGTGCCCTGTTTCTGCGCCTACCAGATCTTGAGCACGACCCCGCCACGCGACAGGAACCACACCAGGATGATCGCGGTGATCCCCGCGATTGTGAAAAACCAGATGTACAGGATGCCGCCTTCGTCGCGACTGGAAATGCCGATCATGATCGCCATGATGAGCGACGCGACGAAGCCGACGAGGGCGGCGATCCCCGCCGGGAGATTCTCGTTATAGATCGCCACGTAGCAGAAGAAGAAGCTGAACACGAGAAGGAGAACGAGCCCGAAGATGAACACCAGATAGTTTCTTGCCATATGCTGCTCCTTTATCCCTTGATCTCTCGAAAGATGCTCCTGCCCTGATCGGCACCCTTTCCCTCTATCCTACCCGTTTTTCGGCGAAAATCAAGATGGTACGCGGAAATCCGTCGCCAGGGCTGCGCCGACGTACCTTGCACAAATGTCACGGGGTACCGTGACCGCGGTACGCCGTGCAGTTAGGCGGATTCTGCGCCGACGTACCTTGCACAAATGTCACGGGGTACCGTGACCGTGGTACGCCGTGCAGTTAGGCGGATTCTGCGCCGACGTACCTTGCACAAATGTCACGGGGTACCGTGACCGCGGTACGCCGTGCAGTTAGGCGGATTCTATCCGTTTGACTATGCCGGCGCTCAGGAAGCCCTGGCGAGATCCTCTGCCTGGAGGACCATCTCCTCCAGCAGTCCGAGGCCCTGGGCCCAGAAGCCGGGATCGTCCAGGTCCACGCCAAGAGGCTTCACAAGGGCCACAGGCCAGTCGGAGCCGCCGGCGCTGAGCATCCGCAGATACTTTGCGGGGAAATCCCTGCCCTCCGCGAGATAGCGGCTGTACAGCGCCCGCACGAGGAGGTCGCCGAAGGCATATGCGTACACGTACCCCGGCATATGGATGAAGTGCGTGACATAACTCCACCAGAGGCTGTAGTCGTCGGTGAGTGTAACGCTGTCAGCGAACATCGCGCGCTGGCTTTCCATCCACAACCCGGAAATCCGCGCCGTCGTGAGCTCACCTTCCGCGCGGCGCGCGGCATGGACGGCCTCCTCGAACCTGTTCATTGCCACCTGGCGGAATACCGTTGCGAACGAGGATTCTATCTCGCGCACCAGCATGGACAAGACGACTTTGGGGTCCTTCTCCCGTGAGACAAGATCCTGGAACACCAGCGTTTCACCGAACACGGAGGCCGTCTCTGCCGTCGTGAGCGGAGTGTTTTGTAATAGCACTCCCCTGTCCCGGGCCAGGAACTGGTGCACGCCATGGCCCAGCTCATGGGCAAGGGTCATGACATCCTGCGAGGTGCCTTGAAAGTTCACCATGATATAAGGATGGACGGAGGGGACGGTCGAGCTGCTGAACGCGCCTCCCCGCTTGCCGGGGCGAATCGCGGCATCGATCCATCCCTTTTCGAAAAACAACGACGCGATCTCCGCCATGCGGGGGTGGAATCGCGCGTAGGCGGAAAGGACCGTCTCCCGCGCCTCGCTCCATGTGAAGCGCCTGTCCGCAGCCGCCAGGGGCGCATAGCGGTCGTAGTCGAAAAGCTGGTCGAGTCCGGCGAGCCGCCTCTTCAAATGATAGTAGCGCGCCACGATGTCGTACCGTGAGGCAACCGCGCGCACCAGGGCATCCACGGTTGCGTCGTCGACTTGGTTCTCCATGTTGCGCGCGGAAATCCACGTGGGGTATCTGCGAAGCCTGTCATCCGACGACTTCTCCGCAAGGAGAGTGTTCAAAACATACGTGGTGGTGCGCTGAACGCCGCGCAGCCCGCGGGTAAGGGACGCCGCGGCGCGCCGCCTCATCTCGCGGTCCGGCGCGTACAGTTGTCGGAGGATGACTTCCGCGGGGACCGTCCCCCCCTCCCACTCGAAAAGGGTGGAGGCAAGGGTCTCATCGAAATAGCGCGTCCACGCCTGCGCGCCGTTCACCGACTTCTCCGCGAGGATTTTTTCTTCAGGCTCCGACAGGAGGTGGGCCTTGTAGCGCCGGGAAATAACCAGCCAGTGGCGCCAGCGGGAGAGCAAGGGATCGTCGATGAGCCTCCGCGCGTCCTCCTCCGGAGCGTTGGCCCATTCGATCTCGAGGAAGACGGCCTTCTGGGCAAGCTGCGAATGGCGCTCCCTCACCTTCTGCAGAAGCGCTCCGCGCGCGGGGTCGTCGCTCTGCGAGGTCCAGGAGAGGGACGCGAAGCTTTCCACTTTTCCCGAGAGGTCGATGATCGCCTCGTATTCCTCGAGAAGCTCGCGCATCCGGGACGCTCCCAGACGCGCCACACCGCCCCTGTACTTTGCGGCGAACTCGTCCATCCTGCGGTCAGCCGCCTCCAGGTCCGCGTCAATCCTCTCCGCGAACGGCGGAGAGACAAGATCGTCGAGATTCCAGAGTACGTTCTCCGCCCCCGTGGGGGTGGACGACGCGGGGGAATCGTTTTTCATGCGAGCGCTTTCTCGAACCGATCGAGCGCCGCAAGGCGCTCCGACAGGGTCGGGTGTGAATAATGGAAGAAACTGTACAGGGGATGGGGAGCGAGATTCGAAAGATTATCCTTGCTCAGCCTCAGGAGGGCTGATTTCATGCCCGCCGCGGAACCGACCCCCTGCACGGCGAACCGGTCCGCTTCGTACTCGTATCTGCGCGAGCGCACGGAGAACAACGGCTGCAGGAAGAACGAGAAAGGACCCGAGCAGAAGGCGATGAGGACGAGCAGGGCGTGATAGCCCGGCTGCCGGAACCCGAACGCCTGGTAGAGAGGCAGCCAGTGCAGGAGCAGGCTGAGCAGGAAAAAGCCGACGAGGGACAGGGCCAGCGAAACCGCAAGACCTTTTTTCACGTGGTTGCGCTTTTCATGCCCTATTTCATGCGCGAGCACTGAAACGATTTCCTCTTCGCCGCTCGACTGAACGAGGGTATCGAAGAGAACGATACGCTTTGCCCGGCCAAGGCCGGTGAAGTAGGCGTTGGAGTGCCGGGAGCGCTTGCTGGAGTCCACCACGAAAATGCCCCTGGTGCGGAAGCCCAGCTTCTGCGCCAGGGCGAGGATCCGCTCCTTCAGCGGGCCGTCGGGAAGCGGGGTGAATTTGTTGAAGAGGGGCGCGATGACGAGCGGGCCGAGCACGCTCATGACGAGCTGGAAGCCGGTCATGGCGCCGAACGCCCAGATCCACCACAGGTCACCTGTTCGATCCATGAACCAGAAAAGGCCGAGCAGAACGGGGATGCCTATGACCGCCGAAACCGCGAATCCTTTCAGGGTGTCCACCAGGTAAAGCCCCGGGGTGGTCTTGTTGAACCCGAACCGTGCTTCGATCGAAAAAGTGGAAAAGAGGGAGAAAGGCAGCGCGAGCAGCCAGAACAGGAGCGAGATGGCCGCGATGAACAGGATCCCCTGCAGGTAGAAATGAAGAGGAATCAAGCGGATCAGATTGTCGATGGTGCCCAACACCCCCGTGAGGACGATGGCAAGGAGCGCGGCGGAAGAGACGCTGCCGGCCAATAGCCCGAACCTGCCACGAGTGAGGGTGTAGGAAACGGACCTCGCATACGTGTCTGCGTCCACGACGTCGACAAAGGGCCGAGGGACTGCGGCCGCATGCCGCCTGACATGCGCAAGATTGAGGAGAGTGAGAAAGGTGTTCCAGCCGAGCTCTGCCAGGAAAAAGACAATGAAAATCAGGAGGATCGTGTGGGCGCTCATGGTGTGTCCTTCCACGGAAAAGCTAACGGGAGGAGGAAGCAAAAGCAATGCCGGCAGTCTCTCCAGGAAGAAAATCGTTGCAATACCGTCGAACAGGGCGTACATTTCCACCTACAGGAGGCCAAAATGAAGCTTACGATCACACATCAGGAAAAGTATTCCCGCGGCCAGCTTCTTCTGCGCACCATCTTCGGATTGTTCTATATTCGTATCCCCCATGGTTTCCTCATCAGTATCATATCAATCTGGTCCAACATCTTGACCTTTGTCACGTTCTGGGTCGCGCTCTTCACCGCAAAGTTCCCCGAGTCGATTTTCAAATTCCAGCTCGGGATGCTCAACTGGAACCTACGCGTGGAAGCCGTGCTGGCAAACCTGGTTGACGGCTACCCTGCCTTCTTTCCGAGCGGAACGAGCAACACGGTGTCTCTCGAGGTTCCCCGGCCGGAAAGGGTCAGCCGAGGCCTTGTCCTTCTCCGACTCCTATCTCCCATCTATGTCTGGATTCCTCACGGCTTCTGCCTTTTTTTCCGCCTTATCGCAACGGGCGTCCTGGGCTTCCTGGCCTGGTGGGCAATCCTTTTTGCAGGGACGTATCCCTCCCGCTGGCACGCTTTCAACGTCGGCACGTTCCGCTGGATAGCACGTGTGTTGCTTTACATTGGCTACTTTACCGACGAGTATCCGAAGTTCTCGGGCAAGGAATAACCTGCTCTTCTCCCCTGCGCCCGGGGGCCGTCCTGGTTCCCGGGCGCACTCGTATCTTCAACCGATGGAGAGTGACTCATAAGCTCTATCGATACGTCTGCCGGCGTGCGGCTGCCGCAGCCGGAGGAAATTCCCGAGCGCGATAAAGAGGACGCCATGGGCGCGTATCTCATGATGTTCGCCTCACTCGCGATCGGGCTTCCCATTCCGCTCGTCAACCTGGTGGCCTCGGTGATCTACTTCCTGGTGAACAGGAAAAACTCCCTTTTCGCGGCTTTCCATTCCCTTCAGGCGCTGCTCACCCACATTCCGGTCGTGCTGTTGAACGCGGGGATGGTCGGCTGGCTCATCGGCAACCTTGTCACGCGCGCAGGATTTGCCCCCGGGTTCTTCTGGTACTTGCTCTTTACCATTCTGGCTAATCTGACCTACATAATCTGGTCGATTGTCGCGCTTGTTCACGCGCGCAAAGGACGGTTCATCTACTTTCCGCTGATCGGTCGATTCTGCTTCGGCCGGTATTACGGCCCGAATGCCGAGAAGCGTCGTGATCCGAGGCGGTGGGAGAACAAGCCTCCGGAGGGCTTTTGAGCAGGATAAGGCGCCTGGCCCGCGAGCTGGGCGTAATATGTGCGGTCATTCTCCTTCTGGCCGTCGCGGCATTCGCCGCGCAGCGGCTCCTGTTTCCTGGACGTGCGGCATCTCTGGATATCCCGCAGACGCTTGACGACGCCCTGGGGCCGATCATGAAGGAGCAGATACGGGCCACGGCGGCAGTGGTCGATGATCGGGAAGTCAGCAGCGCCTTCTCGGCGATCATGGGCAGATTGCTGCCCGCTATCCCCGCCTCCGCGGTCGAAGACCGCAGGATCACGGTCGATGTGCTGGTCATCAACTCGCCTGAAATCAACGCTTTCACACTTCCCGGCCGGGTTATCTGTGTCGATGCAGGCCTGATCCGGGAATTGAAATCGGCGGAAGAGATGGCCGCCGTGCTCGGGCACGAGCTCTCGCACGTCGTCCACCGCGATCCTCTTGCGTTGCTCGGCCGGCAGATCGGGATGGCCACCCTGGCAAATGTAGTGACAGGGGGACAGGGGGCGGCGGTGCTGGAGAGAATCATTCAGACAATGGTGAATGTCCACTACGGCCGGGAGGCGGAGGACCGGGCAGACGCCTTTTCCGTGCACCTCCTCGCACGCGCCGGGATACCTCCGGTTTCCTTCAGCGCGGCGCTTGCGCGAATCAGGGATTCGGCGCGCAAAGAGCCGGGGCTCCTGAAATACATCGATCCGCATTCTCCGATCGATCGCCGGATCGAAAATGCCAGGGAGCAGGCCGGGAAGGAACAGGTTGTTCCCCGCAACCTGCCGGTCGATTGGGAAAAAATCAAGCAGGTGCTGTCGCCGGCATGAACGACGAGACCGGGAGCGCCCTTTCCCTCTTTCACCCCCTTATCAAGGCCTGGTTTCTCAGGTCTGTCGGCAGGCCGACCGAAGTGCAGGAGCGCGCATGGCCGGAGATCGCGCGGGGCTCTCATGTTCTGGTGTCAGCCCCCACAGGCACCGGCAAGACCTTTGCCGCGTTCCTCTGGGGCATCAATCAGCTTGCAACCGGAGTCCTGTCTCCTGGAAAAGTTCGGATCCTGTACGTCTCGCCCCTGAAGGCGCTGAACAACGATATTCAACGCAACCTGCTCTCTCCGCTGCAGGAGCTTACCGCTGTGTTCCAACAGGCGGGCCATTCGCTGCCCCCGATACGTGTTCTCACGCGCAGCGGCGACACCTCGTCCACCGAGCGCCAGAGGATGGTGCGTCATCCCCCCGAGATCCTCATCACCACCCCGGAAAGCTTCAACCTGATCCTCTCCTCGCCCAACGGCCGCCTGATGCTCGACGGGGTTGCCGCCGTGATCCTCGACGAGATCCACGCCGTCGCAGCCACGAAACGGGGGACGCATCTTGTGACCGCGGTGGACCGCCTGGTGAGGCTGGCAGGAGAGTTCCAGAGAATCGCCCTGTCGGCGACCGTGAAGCCGCTGTCCGTCGTGGCTGACCTCGTGGGCGGGTTCCATTCCGAGGGGTCGGGAGGGGAGCCGGTTTATCGCAAGAGGCGCGTACAGATCGTCCATTGCCCGATGGCCAAGGACTATGACATCCGCATATCGTACCCGGCCGTTGCGCCGACGTACTCGGCGGATTTTGCACAGGCGAGCGCACCCGGCGAGGAGCCCCTGTTCGATGCACTGGCCCGGGAATGCAGGAAGATCATTGCGGAGAACCGATCCACCCTTTTCTTCGTCAACTCCCGGCGCCACGCGGAGAAGCTGGCCCGATTCATCAACGAGGGCCAGCCGCAGACGCTCGCCTGGTCCCACCACGGCTCGCTCTCACGGGAGCTTCGCCTGGTGGTCGAGCAGAGGCTGAAGCGCGGCGAGCTGAAAGCCATCGTTGCCACCAGCTCCCTGGAGCTTGGCATTGACGTGGGCTCCCTCGATCAGGTCATTCTCGTACAGACCCCCTTCAGTGTGGCGTCCGCCGTCCAGCGTCTCGGCCGCGCCGGTCACTCGGTCGGGCAGCCCAGCAGGGGCGTCATTTTCCCTCTGCACGGCAAGGACATCGTGGATGCGGCCGTCACCGCACGCTGCATCAGGGAGCAGGACATCGACACGATCACACCCGTGACCTGCCCGTTGGATGTTCTGGCCCAGGTGATCGTCTCCATGACCGCGGTGGAGATCTGGAAAGTGGATGAGCTGTACAACTTCATTCGCGCCGGCTTTCCCTACCACACGCTCGCCCGCCGGCAATTCGATCTCGTGCTGGACATGCTCGCCGGCAAGTACGAGGAAACACGGCTGCGTGATCTCGCACCGATGATTTCCTATGATCGCATCGATTCCACGGTGCGCGCCAGGGAAGGTGCGCGGATCCGGCTGGCCACCAGCGGGGGCACCATTCCCGACAGGGGCTACTTCAGCCTGCGCGCCGCGGATTCCAAGACTCTCATCGGCGAGCTGGACGAAGAGTTTGTCTGGGAACGCTCTCTTGGCGACAGCTTCGTGTTCGGCACGCAGGGCTGGCGGATACAGAAGATCGATCACCAGAACGTCGAGGTCGTGCCCGTGGCAACGAGGATCGGCATGTCCCCCTTCTGGAAAGCGGAGGAGCGCAACAGGGATTTCCACATCTCCGACCGGATCTCTCGTGCGCTGGAAGACTGGAATGGGAAAATCACAAAGACGGCCTTCCCTGCCGCGCTGGAGGCCTCCCACGGCCTGGAGCCTGATGCGGCGCGCGCGATGACCGAGTTCCTTGCCCGACAGCGAGAGGCAACCGGCGCAGACCTTCCCCATCGCCATCATCTGCTCGTCGAGCATACGCGGGATCCCGACGGCAAGGCGGGCGCGAAATCCGCCGGGTACGTCGGCGCAAAATCCGCCGAGTACGTCGGCACGGAGAATATCGTCCTGCATACGATGTGGGGCGGAAGGGTCAACAAGCCGTTCGGTCTCGCTCTCTCCGCCGCGTGGGAGGAAAAGTACGGCTATCGTCCCGAGATGTTCCAGAACAACGATGCGATCCTTCTCTTCCTGCCCGAGGCGCGCTCCGCGCATGAGATCCTTTCCCTTGTCCAGGCGGGCAGCCTGGAGAGGCTCCTGCGCAGGAGCCTGGAAGGCAGCGGCTTCTTCGGCGCCCGGTTTCGCGAAAGCGCCGGCCGGGCTCTGCTCCTTCCGCGGCCTTCGGCGCGGAGACGCATGCCTTTCTGGCTCACGCGCCAGCGGGCAAAGTCCCTGTTCTCCGCGGTATCGCGCTACGACGATTTCCCCTTGCTCCTCGAGGCATGGCGGACCTGCCTGCGGGACGAGTTTGACCTCCCCAACCTGGGCATGCTCCTGGAGGAGCTCGATTCGGGTGTCATCGAGGTCGGGGAAGTGTCCACTCCGGCGCCTTCTCCGTTCTGCAATGGGCTGCTGTGGAAGCAGACGAACAGCCTGATGTACGCGGACGACACTCCGCCGGGAGCAGGGGGAACCGCCCTGCGAGGCGAGCTCGTCAGGGAGCTCGCCCTTTCTCCCGATCTGCGTCCGCGGCTTGCCGCGCGCGTCATTGCGGACTTTCAGGCCAAGCTGCAGCGCACCGGGGAGGGATATGCTCCGCGAGATGCGCGCGAGCTTCTGGACTGGGTCAAGGAGAGGATCATTCTTCCCCACGAGGAGTGGCAGGCGCTCCTCCATGCGTGCGCGCGTGATCATGGGTCGTCTCCGGAGGCGCTCGAAGAGACGCTCGGGCCGAAGATCGTCACGCGGGCGTTCGGTGAGCTTCCCTGTGTCCTGGCGCGCGAGACGCTTCCCCGGGTTGAACGGGCACTCCAGGCATCAGAGGGCGATGCAAAATCCGCCGAGTACGTCGATGCGAAATCCGCCGAGTACGTCGATGCACTTGCGGAATTGTTGAGCGAGTGGCTGCGTTCCTACGGCCCGATCGAGCCATCGTTTGTCCGAAGCATCTTCGGGTTGACGCAGGACAGGCTGGAAGCTCTCATCCAGGAGCTCGCGGAAGAAGAACAGGTCGTGCTGGATCAGCTGGCCGCAGGCTCCCAGGCCCTGCTGCTCTGCGACCGTGAGAACCTCGAGATCCTTCTGCGAGTCTCCCGGGCCCGGGCCCGGCCCGCGGTGAGAACCCTTCCTGTCGAGCGCCTGCCTCTTTTCATTGCCCGGCGGCAGGGGTTGATCGAGCGCGGCGGCGGGCCAGATGACATGAAGAGCAAATGGGAAAAGCTCTTCGGGCTTCCGCTTCCGGCCCGGGCGTGGGAGGAGGAAGTTTTTCCCTCCCGATTGCGGGAGTACAGGACCCGGTGGCTGGATGGCCTGCTCGCGGAAGCCGTGCTTCTCTGGCTCGGATGCGGCAACCAGCGCATCACCTTCTGTTTCCGCGAGGACACGGAGCTCTTTCTTGAATCATCCCCTGAGGAGACCCGCGCGGAGGCTCTCTTTGAATCCGGTGCGGGCAAGTACTCGTTCTGGGATCTCGCGGACAAGCTGCGGCTGAGCTCGGCAGAGTTGGCCGATCGCCTGTGGGACCTTGCGTGGAAGGGCATGGTTTCCTGCGATTCCTTCCAGGCTTTGCGGAAAGGCGTGGACAGCGGCTTTCGTGCCGAGGAGGCCCCGCGATCGGACCCGCACCGCGGTACTCCGCAGAATCCGCATCGCGGTACTTCGCGGATTTTGCGGAGTACCGCGATGCGGATTCTACGACGCCGCGCGCCCGGCCGTGGACGGCCCGGCTTCGATCGCTGGCAGTCCACCCGGCCGAGCTCGGGCTTCTGGTTTCGCGTGCCGCATGAGCGCGAGGGGCGCGACGCGCTGGACGAGGAGGAGATTGTACGCGACAGGATCAGGCAGGTCCTCCAGCGCTATGGCGTGCTTTTTCGCGAGATATTGGAATACGAGCTGCCTCTTCTTCGCTGGTCCCGCCTGTTCCGCAGCCTTCGCCTGATGGAGTTCTCCGGAGAGGTGGTGGCGGGCAGGTTCTTCGAGGGGATCAAGGGTCTGCAGTTCGCGGACCCTTCGCTGATCGAGGAGTGGGGCGGCGCAGAATCCGCCGAGTACGGCGGCGCAGCGTACGCCGACCAGGTGTGGTGGGTGAATGCGGCGGATCCTGCGAGCCTCTGCGGCGTGGACATCGAGTCCCTGAAGCAGGTGCTGCCGTCACGGCTGCCGACCACCCACGTGGTGTTCCAGGGGGACACGGTGGTGCTCGTGTCGCGTCGAAAGGGGCTGGAGCTCGAATTCAGAGTGCCTCCTGAATCGCCTCGCATTCCGGAGTACCTCTCCTTTGTCAAAGTCCTGACCGGGCGGGAATGGCGGCCCATGAGCGCGGTCCGGGTGGAGACAATCAACTCCGAGCCTGTCGGGAAAAGCCCCTACAAGGAGAGGCTCCTCGAGTTCGGTTTTGTCGAGGACTACCGACGGCTCACGTACCGCGCGCGGATATAGCGCATCCACGGTATTCCGTGGGTTTTGGGGCTTCGACGCCTTTCGTCCCCTCGACATCCGTGTTTATGATCAGAAGCCCATCCGCACGCCCATGCCGAAGCCCCGGCCGAACACGTCGAGGTTCGGTGTGAAAGTCACCTTTCCCTCCGCGATGCTTGTGCGCGCCTCCTGCTCCGCGTTGACTGCGGAGAAGTGACCCAGGACTGCTTTGAGGACCATCCCGCCCGCGAGCAGGCCGATGGAGGGCAGGTAGTCCGTCAAGCTGTTGCTCTCCCAGGCAGTCCTGATCGACCCCAGGGGCACGTGGAAGTAGTCCAGATCCCTGAATTGCACGTTCGCGGGAAGCAGGAAATACGCGCCGATCAGGGTGCCGGTGATGAGGGCAAGGTCCCCTGCAAGGAAGAGCGAGCCCCCGAGTGCGTCCCCGGTCATGAACTGCCCTGCGCCGGGGAGCAGGAACGACGCCCGTCTCACCTTCTGCACGTATTGAATCTTCTGCACCACTATCGAGACGCGCCCCGCGAGCTTCTGGAGGTCCCCGACAGTGAGAGTCCCCAGCGGGGTCCCGGACATATCCTGAAGAGCCGCGCTCAACTCCTGCTCGAATCCGAAGCGATCAGGCGCTCTCTCCTGTGCGGATACAGTTGCGGCCAGCGCAGCGGAAATCACCATCACAATGATGGTTCTTTTCATATGTACCTCCCCAGTTGGTTGCGGCCACCGTACTCGGTGGCATTCCGGCCTCGTTCATGCAAGACGAGTCCGTGATGGAATTATTGCACGCGTTCACGCGACGAGCGGAATCACCAGTGTGAAAACGCTCCCGGCGCCGGGAGCGCTCTGTGCCTCGATCGATCCCCCGTGGGCCCGGGCCACACTCTGCACGATCGCGAGGCCGAGACCGGCGCCTTCTCCCGCGGCGGTCCTGCCGCGATAGAACCGTCCGAAGATCAACGGCAGCTCTTCCGTGGAAATCCCCGGGCCGTCGTCCTTCACCTCAAACCGGGCAAAACCGTTTTCCGCGGCCACGCTCACCGCTACATGCCCGTTTTCCTGTGTGAACTTCACCGCATTGACAACGAGGTTGGAGAGGGCCATCTCCACCCTGTTCCTGTCGCAGGAGAGGACAAGAGCCGGGTCGCGCACGTCGATCGAAAGCGAGATGTTCTTCGTCCGCGCCCTTTCCCGGGCCCCCGTGATTGCCGACTCGACGATATCCCTCGCCGCGTGACTGCCCAGGGACAACGCCGCAATCCCCGCGTCCAGGCGGGAGAGGTCCAGAAGATTGGAGGTGATCCACTGCAGGCGCGCGAGCTGCGTCTGGCTTTCTCGGAGAAACTCCTGTCGGGCGGCCGGATCCTTCGCCGCGCTTCCCTGCAGGAGCTCGTTGAAGGTCGCAAGGGCGGTGATGGGCGTGCGCAGCTCGTGCGAGGCATCGGCCACGAATCTCTTCAATGAATCACGCTCGGAACGCAGGTCCCGAAAGCTTGCCTCGAGACTTTCCGCCATCCCGTTGAATTGCCGTGCCAGCTCTCCGATCTCGTCCCGGCGCCCGGTTGCGGCCCGGGAGGAGAGGTCTCCTTCCGCCATCCTGCGCGCCGTGCCCGCCAGGCTGCGCAGCGGGTCGGACAGCGTCCTCCCGATGAGCAGACCGACGCAGACGGCGATGGCGAGAGAGCCCAGACCGGAGAGGAGCACGGCGCTCCTCATCGGCCCCAGCGCGACGCCGCTCAGGCTGAGCGGGCTGGACATTTCAACATACCCCAGGGGACTGCCCTCGGGCCCGACGGGCACCGTGGTGGCGACCACCTGCCGGGGGGGCGCGGTTGTCTCGCGCGGCCCCTCCTGCACAATCGGATCTCCCTCGAACACGAACCGCCTTCCCCACGGGGTGAGCATGCGCCGGGCATAGACGTGCGACGTCCCCAGGGGGAGATCGCGGAGCAGGGGCAGGAGCGCGCGCGGGCTCATCATCTGCCCGCCGTGGGGGTGCGGCGGCATGGGCAGAATAAAGGGGAACGAGCCTTCGCGCCCGGCATCGATTTCCGCGAGGCCCGACGGGATGAGCCAGAGGAACTCGTCCGGCAGACCGGGGCTGCCGGAGTCGGCCAGGAGCTCGCGGTCGGGCCCCATGATCCTCACGCGAGCGTCGCCCAGGAACGCCGAGGTGGAGGCCAGCTCCGCGAGCGCGATCCGGCGGACGTGCGGGTCCATGAAGCGCCTGGCCTGCTCGGCAACAGCGCGCGCGTTCGCCTTCAGGTACCCCGCCTCCTGCCTTCCCACGTCGCGCTGCACGATGTAGAGCGCCAGCGCGCCCATCAATGTCACGGAGAGCAGGACGAGCACCGAATAGCTGGCCGCAAGCTTCCACCGGATCGACTGGAGCAACTTCACCCCCCCCAGCACGGTACCCCGTGCTGTTTCACGGTATCCCCGTGCTGTTAATGCACGCTTCGCACCTGCGACGCTCAGATGCCCGGAGGCGCGTTGTCAGGCGGGGTCATGCGACGGGGCATCCCGCCAAAACCTCTCTGACCGGGCCCCGGCAGTCCCATGAAAGCGCTCATTGAGATACCCATGTATGCCTTTGAGGCGTCGTTCGGGTTCGCTCCGAGGGTCACGCTTATGTCCGCTTCCTTGTCATCCGCCCCGCTGCGTACCGTGACGCTCAGCGTGTCACCCGGTTTGTGCGCGGCCACCGCATCCGCGACCTCCTTCGGGTCGGTCACCGCGACGCCCTGTATTTTCGTGATGACGTCCCGGGGCTTTATGCCGGCCTTTGATGCGGGGCCGTCCGCGACGACATCCGCGACAAACACGCCCGGCCCCGTGAAAGCGCCGCCGCGCGGCCCGCGCCCGAATCGGGGAGGAGCTGCCGTGTACTGGATTCCCGCGTAGGGCACGTTGCTGGTCGGGTTCTTATCCAGGGTGACCTTGACGTCCCGAGGAGGAGACTGCCCCTGGCCCGGTGCAGAGGACCCGACGGAGAGGGTGACGGTGTCCCCGATCTTTTTCGCGCCGATCAGGTCTGCCAGGCTGTGCCGGGGGTCGACATTTGTACCGTCCACGGAAAGGATCACGTCGCCCTGTTTCAGGCCCGCCTTCTCCGCGGGGCTTCCGGGTACGACGCTCGTCACGTAGGCGCCCGAGAACGGGAACTGGTACCCGAACTCCTGGTCATCTCCGAGCGCGCGGCCCCTCTCCCGACCGCCCGGAAACAACGCCGTGCCCATCCAGGCACGCCCGTTCCGCTCGGCCAGGACGACGTTCGCAGTCTTCTCCGCGTCGCCGTGGCGAAGTTTCACTGCGACCGAGTCACCCGTTTTGTGGGCCTCGATGCTCTTTATCAGCTCTGCAGGTGTATTCACAGCGGTACCGTTCAAAGCGAGGATGATGTCGCCGCGGACGATGCCCGCCTTCTGCGCGGGGCTGTCGCTCTGGACGGCCACGACAAGGACCCCCGGCTCGCTGACAGGCGGCTGGTTGTTCGGATTCACCGCCTCGGTCGTGCCGGCTGGTTTCTCCGCCTTGGGCTGGGCGAATCCCAGAGTCGCGCCGAGCGCAAGAGAAAGCACGCCGACGAGAATGAATTGAAGTCTCATGCTGCTTGTACCTCCGGGTACAAAGCTACTCCCTCATCATTAGCGTCTATTTACGACGCGATTAAGATTCGTTAACACGCTTCGCTCACTCCCGGGGTTGCGCCGTGAATACATAGCCCGTGCCGCGGACCGTCACGAGGTAGCGGGGTGAGGCAGGGTCCGCTTCGAGCTTCTCCCGGAGGTGACGCACGTGCACATCCACCGTGCGCTGCGAATCCACGCTGTTGTCATAGCCCCAGACCACCTCGAGGAGGGAGTCGCGGGTCAGTACCTGCTCGGGATGCGTGACGAAGTGGCGGAGAAGCCGATACTCGGTCGGCGTGAGGAGCACGTTCTGGCCCGCCCGATCGACCCTCATCCGCTGGAGGTCCACCACCACGTCGCCGAAGACGACGCGTTCCGCCGCCGCGGAGGCCAGCTCACCGTACGCCCTGCGCAATGCGGCGCGCACGCGGGAGAGCAGCTCCCTCAGGGAGAAGGGCTTCACGATGTAGTCATCGGCGCCAAGCTCCAGCCCGAGGACCTTGTCCACCTCTTCGTCCCGCGCTGTCACCATGAGGATGGGCAGGGCGCGTCCTTCCTCGCGCAGGATCTTGCAGACGTCGAAGCCGCTCATGTCCGGAAGCCGGATATCCAGGAGCATCAGTTGCGGGGGCTTGTCCTTGCCGGCACGGGTGATCTCGAGCGCCTTTGCGCCGGTTCCGGCCACGAGGACGGTGAACCCCTCGGCCTTCAGGCCATATTCAAGGCCGCGAGCCACCGAGGCCTCGTCCTCGACCACGAGAATCGTCTCTCCCGACATCGCTTCGATTGTAGCACGGCGCTGCCGGGGAGTGAAGGCAATGAAAGCGATAGACTGAAAAGTCGACTACCATGGTAGTGCAGCCCGATTCTCAGCACTTCTTCTCATCGGGACGCCATGTGTGCGCACGGGCAAAGGCGGGCGGGGAGCAGCCCTGAGAAATCGTACCGCCGGGTGACCCACCAGGAGCACTGCGTGCACCGCGTGCCTGCTCGACAGGCCCGAGCAGCTTCTTGCATGCTCGGCTCGAATTCACGGCGCTCTGGGCCAGTGTCACAAAGCATGTCCCGAGCTGAGCACGCGGGAATGGAACAGGATCACAGTCGGAGCATTGTGGAATATCGCATCCTGTCCGCGGCGGAGTCTCGCCAGCAGATCCTTGATTATTCCCCCGTATGTGCGATCGGCAAGGAATGCCCGAAGGGAGGGACCCACGAATGGCCTCAGAATCGTCCTCAGGAATTGAATTGTCGGAAGTCCAGCTGAGCTCGAAACTCGCGAGTCACTCCTCAGCCAACGGCGTAGAAAAGCCCAGCGTCCGGGCGCACAGGTTCATCTGTTTGTCATAAGAGTATACGAGCAGAGTTTCGCCGGGATGGTGTTTGGCGCAACGACGGGCACAGACAAGGTGCAGTGCATCCAGCGTGCCGATGACGGTGGGAAATGGCCCTGCGGCCGCCTGCTTGATCTCGTCATCGAGCAGGTATACCCGGAAACTGGCATAGCAGGTTGCGATGCGGCTGACTGCCTCCGCCAGCCCCTGATCGCTCAACGCACCATCAAGCCGGAACCGCTGCGCCACCCGCATTGACTCGATCCACAGCAGTTCGCTGCAGGCTGTCACAGTGGCCGCAAAGGCCTGGTGCAGCGAAATGTCGCCCTCTAATACAAAACGCAGAACGACCGAAGTGTCTACGAAGCTGATCAACGCCGTCCCCGGTCCTCGAACAAGGGCCCAAGCGATCCACCTGACATCAAGGGCGCCAGCCGCTCGAAACTGAAAGCCTGGAGAGGTTCGCGGACTTCGATGCCATTTTCGTTCTCAAGCGACACCAATCGAGCCACCGGATGGTCCCTATCCATGACCAGCACCGTCTCGCCCGCCTGTACCGCTTTGAGCTCGGCGCTCAAATGCGCCTTGAGATACGAAACTGATGAATGTTTCATGTGGTCATATTATGACCTGAAAGTAGTCTCGTCAAGACCTTTTTGTGCCACACAATGTATCAACATAAGTTGCAAATCACATGGCCATTTATAGCATAAATAATCTACTAATATTACTTTGCAATTAGCCAAATAATGTATATTATCAATTTAAAGAGGTACAAAATGTCGAAGCAGGCGACAGTCACGACTGATCGGGCGGCGCACGGCGCGGGTGAAGAGCATCGCCATCTTCGCATGCCGGTGAAAGCGATTCACGCGCTCAGCCGCCTTTCCCCGCGGTCCCTGTTCCGGCTCCTGACCATCGGCACACTGGCCCTTGCGGAGTTGCTCACCCTGGCGGCGAGTTTGATCGCTTTCCGCGCCGAGCGTTTTGAAATGCTCCTTACGGCCCTTCCCATAGGGAGCATCACGGCAGGAATCATGAGCTTCACCGTCATGCGCGTGATCCATCACCTGAGGATGCAGCAGGAGAGCCTGGAGCGCTACGCGACTGTCGATGAGCTCACCGGATCTCCCAACAGGCGGGTGTTTCTCGAGCGCCTCGAGTCGGAAGTTAATCGCTGCGCACGGCTGGGCACACGGCTGAGCGTGGTGTTCGTCGACATCGATCACTTCAAGAGAATCAATGACGCCCACGGTCACCAGGTGGGGGACGCGGTATTGAAGGAGATATTCGCGCGCCTCGAGCAAAGCCTCCGCGCCTACGATTTCGTCGGCCGTTACGGCGGGGATGAGTTCGTGATGGCTCTCCCCGGCAACGATGCGGCGGGGGGCGCAGCGGTCGCTGAGCGTCTGCGCGAATCTGTTCAGAAAAGCGCGGTGGGGAAAATCCCGGAGGTGACGATCAGCCTCGGGGTAGCGCAGCTCGAGGAGAGCATGAACGCGGATGAGCTCCTGAGGAACGCGGACATGGCGCTCTACCGTGCCAAGAAGGGGGGCAGGAACAGGACCGCGTGATGTACCCGCCCCGCTCATGAGCGTGCCGTGGTCTCCCGGGGTCACTCGATCCGGTACAAGCACCCGTTTTTTATAATGTCTTTTCCTCGAAAGGATTCGAGCGCGTTCACGCAGTCATAAGGGATAGGCGATTTCATAGCTTCCCGCTTTCCGCTGCGCCGGATTCCGATCCCATCCATTGCTTCCGCCGGCCTATGCTGGCTCTGTTGCTATCGTCACCGACGTGAGGACTACTCTATGCCCGCCCTACATGAAGGGAATGAAATCATTGCTCAGAAGGGAACCGCGCCTGGCGGCAGCGGCGTCGAACGACGAGCTTGACCACGTTCTCGGCCTGCTTGAAGAGCTGACATCTTCTGCGCGACATCGTCGTTGGAACGGTCTTCTTATCGAGACCCTGCTGCTCCAGGCAGAGGCAAAGCTCCGCCGGGTCGGACCGCAAGAGGGGTTGAGCGCAATGGATGAGGCTGTCCGGCTCGCTCACAGGGGAGGATTCTTTCAGACTATTGTGGAGGAGGAGCCGCGGGCCGCAGACCTGCTCCGGGCCGGCCTCGACGCGGGGAAATGGACCGACCCAGCCTGCCATCCACGCTAACGATACCAGGTCTCACTCATTGCAAGGAAAGCTGTGCTATGAACCTGATCGCCAAGCTTATCCGGAAAAACCTTGCCGTGTGCTTTCCTGCCGTTGATGACTACTTCAGCTTGTTCTGCCGGGTAAATGATGGTGTCTATTTCATACGGTATTGATGGCACGGCACCAACAGGAACACGCAAGTTGAATGGAGACTTGAGCTTTGACCATGTGAATCGAAACTCTCCTTCTTCCGTAGATATGAGCTCTGTCCAACTTGATAAAGTGTTTCCCAATGCATTGAAACGACCAGACCTGATAGCAATCTTGCTCAAATCATGGTTTTTAAACTCAGGCAGAGTGCCGACAGTGGTATCTCGAATCCATTGAGCAATCTCCGTTCTATCAGTGTAACAAGCGAAGACTTTGTCTTCTTTTCGACCGGTTCCCTCCAGGTCGCTGATGACAAAAGCTGCATGCCCGCTTCCGGCGGGAGAAAAATCCACTCTGAAAAATCCTATGGCTGTCGTCTCGACGACGTCTGCGGATTCCTTCAGCAAAATGATCGAGTTCTCCCCCGACCACAGTATGTTGGTCCGTGTCTCTACTGTTTTCACAGATTAACCCCTCCCTGCCTCTGGGACGTACGACCATTTGTCCCGGAGGCGCCGTGCGCGTGGACCTTTCGTGATTGGGGGGAAGGACCCTGAGTGAGTCCTTCCCCCTGAAGCTGCGCTAGGGCTTGTACATCTTGTTGGCGTCCAGGAAGTACTGGACGTTGGACTTGTCCACCCAGCTCACTGACGTGAAGATGTTCACCGGCTCGGCCAGCACGTTTGCCTTCGTGTTGTCGGAAGAAAGCGGCGGGTCGAAGTGGCGCCTGCTGTAGAGAACCATGAGGCACCAGACCATCTCGGGGACGTCTCCCTGCGCGATGGTGCCGGTCACGGTGCCGGCCTTGACCTTCTCCAGCACGTCGGAGTTCCGGTCCATTGAGACGATCTTGATCTTGCCGGATTTTCCGGCTTCGCTCACCGCCGTGGCGGCGGCAATTCCGCCCGTTGAGTCCGTGCATGCGAACGCCTGAAGGTTCGGGAAGCGCTGCATGATCGCCTTGGCCGCATTGATGGCGGTGACCGTATCCGCCTTCGTGTCACCGGTCTGCACAACCCTGATTCCAGGGAAGGTGGCAAAGGCGTCCTTGAATCCCTGCTCACGTGCATCAAACATTCCGACGCCCGGGATGCTCAGGATTGCCACGTCCCCTTTGCCCCCCAGCACCTCGCCAATCTTCTTGCCGCCGAAATACCCGAGGTCATGCTGGTTCGTCCCGACAAAGGTGGAACGCTTGGAGTCAGGAACATCCCCGCTGAATGTCACTACCGGGATGCCCGCCGCCACGGCTTTGTCGATTTCCGGCTTGAGGCTCGCCTCGACGCCGAACACGGCGATGCCAGCGGGTTTGCGAGCAATGGCCTGGTCAAAAGCCGCTATCTGACCGGGCACGTCATACTCGGCGGGGCCGATGTAGCTGGTCTTCACCCCCAGCTTGTCGCCCATCCACTTCCAGGCGAACTTGTGCGCGCTGAAATACTCGAGATTGCCCATGCAGGCAACCGCTATGTACTCCTCATTTGCAGATGCCTGGAGAACGTTGGCCTGCCCTCCACCCGCGCCAGCCTGCGCGGGCTTGGAGCATCCCGCCACTGCCAGCAGTGCCACAAGGATGACCAGCCAGGCCAAAGCCCAATAGTGTTTGCGGTTCGGTTTGGATCTCATAATGCCCCCCTTTTCGTCCATAGCCATTTGAGTCAGCGGTATTTCACCGCACGAGGGACGACGTCCCTCTGAGCATTTTTGAAATAGCGTTCCAATATCGTACATCACGCCCCCGCGAGCTGTCAACAAAATATGAAAACAAACGAAAAGTGGTCATGAGAGGCTGCGATCATTCAGCCCGGGCTGACCAGCACCTTGATTCGCGGCCCCTTTTTGAGCCGCACGTATTCGAAGGCCTCCACCCCTCGATCCAGTGGATATGTCTTTGTGATCAGCGGGCTCACCTTCACCGCCCCTGAGGCCAGGAGCCTGAGAGCGGCCGGGAAGGCGTTGGGGCTTGCCAGCGAGCCGACCATTACTATGTCACGGGTCACAAGATAGTCCACATCCACGAGTACTTCCCGGGCGCCCGTGATGCTGAGGGCGTTGAAGCGGCCTCCCGGACACGTGAGGTGGAGCGCCTGGTTCAGAGCATCGGGGTTTCCCGTGCATTCCGAAACGAGCTCGGGGAGGCCTCCCAGAAGCCGCGGAACTTCACTCTGAATATCCTTCTGTGAGGAGTCTACGAACTGAATGCCCAGGGCCTCCGCCACCGGGGCATGATCCGGTTTGCGCGCTATGAGCACGACCGCGGACGCGCCGAGGCACCGGGAAACCTGGGCAGCCAGGAATCCGATAACCCCGTCTCCGAAGACAGCGGCCCGGTCTCCCGGTCTGACTCCGGTACGGGACAGAGCGTTCACGCAGGTGGCCGTGGGTTCGGCGAAAGCCGCCTCTTCGAAGGAGAGTCCATCCGGTATAGGGTAGACGTGTCGGCCGAAGGACCGGATGTACTCGGCGAAGGCGCCTTGCTCGTTGATCACGCCCAGCTCCGTACGGCTGTCGCACAGGTGATACGCCCCGCGCAGGCAGTTCAGGCACTGGCCGCATCCAAGGCTGATGTCGCCGACGACACGGTCCCCCGTCTTCAGGGTGCCCACGGCCGTGCCCACCTGCTCCACGGTGCCGGACCACTCATGTCCCGGCGTGAGGGGGAGGCGCGAGAGTCCCTGCCTGATGTACGGCATGCGGCCGTCGTAGAGCTCGATATCCGTGGCGCAGATCCCCACCGCCCGCACACGGATGAGGACCTGGCTTTCCCGGATCTCCGGGAGCGGAACTTCCTCCAGCCTCATGTCGAGAGGTCCGTGGATACGGAGGGCTTTCATGCCTCACACCTCTGAGACAGCGGGTCGGCCCGTGGGAGGACGGCCCCGGGCGTCAGCCCTGGTAGGCGCCGCGGGAATAGGTGAGCTCGTAGCTGTGGCTGTAGAGCTCGAAGACGTTCCCGAAGGGGTCCTCAACGTACACCATCCGGTAGGGCAGCTCGCCGGGATAGTACTCCCTGATCGGCATTCTCTGCTTCCCGCCGTTGGCCACGATTTTCTTGACCGTCTCCTCGATTTCCGGGTCCTGCACGCAGAAGTGGAAAATGCCGCTCTTGCGGTACTCGAGGTTGTTCTTCGGCATCACCGTATCCGGCCACTCGAAAAGCTCGACTCCGATCTTGTCGGACGTGGACATGTGCGCGATTCGGAAGGTGCCGAATCCGCTTCCGAAGACATCCTTGCACATGATGCCGATGGCGCTGTCGTCCTCCACGACCTTGGTCGGCTTCATGATCACGTACCAGCCGAATACTTTGCTGTAGAAATCTACAGCCCTGTCGAGGTCGGGAACGGTGATCCCTACGTGGGAAAACGCTCTTGCCTGTGCCATGCCTGCAACCTCCTCTCCTCTGAAATGATTGTCAGAACCACGGGACCGCCCGGGTCACCCGGCCGCGACGGCCAGCCGCATTTCCGCGCTTTTGCCATACCCCAGGCGGCGCGAAATCTCCTCGGCGCCCTTGACGACGATTTCACCGTACCGGGGGATGTCCTTGTCCGCCAGCCGCACCGATGGCACGGAGATGCTGACGGCGGCAATCACCGCACCGATATTGTCGCGCACCGGGGCGGCGACGCAGCGCACGCCGATTTCGTGCTCCTCATTGTCTACCGCGTAGCCATTCCTCCGGATGGACTCGAGCTCCGTGTCGAGCTGCGAACGGTCAGTAATTGTCCGCTCCGTGAAGCGTATCACCTTCTCGCGGTCCAGGATCTCCGTTACCCTTTGCGGGGGCAGGTACGCAAGGAGCGTTTTCCCGAGGCCCGTGCAGTAGGTCGGTGCGCTCTGTCCCACGCGGGACATCATGGATACGCGGAGCGTCTGGACAGACTCGATCTTGCCCAGGTAGACAAGTGCGTGCCCGTCCAGCGAAGCGAGGTGCACGGTTTCCCTGGTCTCCTCCGCCATACGCTTTATGATGGATTGCGCCTCCCTCCACAGTTCCAGCCTGTCGAAAACCTTCATTCCGATCTCGAAGAGCTTCAGCGTCATGCTGTACTGTTCGGTCTCCGGATCCTGCCTGACGTATCCCAACTCTTTCAATGAATTGAGGAACCTGCAGACAGTGCTCTTGTGCATGCGGAGGGTGTTCGAGAGCTCAGTGACCCCCAGGCTATGGTCCTGGGAGAGACTCTCCAGAATTCGCATGGTCTTCACGACCGCTTTCGTCAACTCCGGTTCTTTCACGACAATCTCCTGACGAAGACAAGATACTACTTGTTAGGGGAGAAAGTGTCCATCCCAATATGAAACATGGTTTTACTCTATTGACAGCCCCGGTGGATTGTGGAGAAGTGAAGGAAAAGCGTGGGACAGGATCATCGCAAAGGAGGTGCGCATGGCACGGCAGGAAGTGACTGTGGCTGCTGATGCGGGCAACACCCACGGTGAAGGTCCGGTGTGGTCGGACTCGGAGCAGAAGCTGTACTGGACCGACATCGAAACCTCGACTCTCTGGCAGCTCGATCCGTCCGGCGGCCGGACCCGGAAATGGAAGATGCCGGAGAAGGTTTGCTCATTTGCCTTCCGCGCGCAAGGGGGGCTGCTCATAGCGTTCGCGTCCGGGCTTTCTTTCTATGACCTCGAGACTGGCGCCGAACGGCGAATCTGTAATATCGAATCAGAGCTTCCCACTACCCGCCTCAACGATGGAAGGTGCGATCGCCAGGGTCGATTCATCGTGGGGGGGTTCGACAGCAGTGGGCAGAATCGGTCCGGCGCGTACAGGCTCGATCACGACCTCAGCCTCCACGAGCTTTTTCGGGGATTGAGCAGTGCGAACAGCACCTGCTTCAGCCCGGACGGCAGGGTAATGTACTACGCCAATACACCTGAGTCCGCAATCTGGGCGTTCGACTATGATATCCAATCGGGCGCGCCTGCTCACAGAAGAGTCTTCTGCGACTTTCACGGTCAGCCGGGTACTCCTGATGGATCGGTCATCGACGAGGAAGGACACCTCTGGAACGCCCAATGGAATGGGGCCCGCGTTGTCCGCTACCGGCCGGATGGCTCGATCGAACGGATCTTCGAGATGCCCTGCCCCAACCCCACTTCGGTGGCTTTCGGGGGGCCTGATCTGGCCACTCTCTACGTCACTTCCTCCCGGCTCACCCTGAGCGCCGAACAGCTCACGCAATGGCCTCTCTCTGGCTCCCTTTTCGCCATCACGCCCGGAGTCCGTGGTCTGCCGGAAGACAAGTTCCTTGGCTGACAGAAATAAAACGCTGTTTTATTCTATTGACAAGCCCCCGGTGAGACCATATAGTTCTTGCTATTGAAACATGATTTCATTTCCCTAAACAGGGGAGAGATATGATCACCGCGCAAATAGAGCGTTTCAGGGCAAAGCTCGCAAACGGGACCGTGCTGGGGTCGTTTTCCAAATCCACCGATCCGGCCTTCGTAGAGGTAATGGGACACGCGGGTTTCGATTTCGTCGTCCTGGATCTCGAACACGGGCCAAACAGCGTCCTCTCCCTGCAGAACCTGATCCGAGCGGCGGAGGTCTCAAACCTTCTCCCCGTGGTCCGGGTCAAGGAGGACACTCCCTCACTCATCGGCGAGGTGCTTGATATCGGAGCGGGAGGCATTCAGGTCCCGAGGATTCGATGCAGGAAGGACGTGGAGAAGGTTGTCGAGGCGGCCCGGTTCGCGCCGCAGGGCGCCCGCGGGGTGTGCCGCTTCGTGAGGGCTGCCGACTACTCGTCGCTTGACCGATTCGCCTACTTCGCGCAGGCCAACACGGCGCTCGTCATCCTGCAGCTCGAAGGCAGCGAGGCCGTGCAGAACGTGGAGGAGATACTTTCGGTGGAGGGCGTGGATATCATTTTCATAGGACCGTACGACCTGTCCCAATCCCTTGGCATCCCCGGGCAGGTGACCAACCCGAAGGTCACGGATGCGATGCGGAAGGTCGTCGACCAATGCCTGCGGCGGAAGGTCCTCGTCGGGACCTTCGTCGACACGATCGCCGACGCGCAGAAATGGCGCGCCGCGGGAGTCCGATATCTGTCCTATTCCGTGGATGTCGGTCTGTTCACGGAGAAATGCCGCGAGGTCGTCGCGGCGCTGGCGCCATGAGAACCTGCCAAGTTGTGGCAGATGTCAATTTCAAGTTCGCAGGAGGTAATGGTATGAGATTCACGGTCAGGGTCGCTGTCGCGCTCCTTCTCGTGTTCGGCCTTGTCGCCGGTGCCTACGCCACCGGGGCAAAAGAAGCGCCGAAAGGTCAATTCAGCTATTCAAAGGTCATGACCTACCCCGCGTCCGTGCCCATCACGGCACAGTCGCAGTTCACCGCCCTCAAGTACGCCAAGGGAGCCGTCCCCACAATCGCGTACATGCCGCCGGCCACGGAGTTCAACTACTACATCGCCATCGGAGAGGGCATCAAGGCGATTGCGAAGGACATGGGAGCCTCGACCTTCATGCTCGCCCCGCAGAGCGGCGCGGACATCAACGGCCAGATGGGGATGATCCAGGACGTGATCACCCGCGGGGTGGACGCAATCATCCTGTCGACGCATGACGAGCATGCGGCGGCCCCTCTTGTGAAGCAGGCGGTGGACAAGGGGATCGAGGTGGTCATTGTCAACTCTGACATCCTCGATTTCCCCACGCCGGTTCATGGGGTAGTCGGCTACAGCCAGCGGCACGGCACGCAGAAGCTCGGGCAATACGCCGAGAAGCTCATGGCGGGGAAACAGGTGATCGTCGGCCTGATCGAGGGCCAGCCGGGGTATCACTCGACCGAGCGCATCGGCGGGTTCGTGGATATCATCTCCAAGCTGCCCAACTTCAAGATCGTCGCAAGCCTGCCGGGAGACTGGAATGTCGAAGGCGGCAACAGGGCGGGGATGGACATCCTGCAGGCCCACCCGGACATCCAGCTCATCATGGCGGCCAATGACTACGAGATCATGGGCGCCGAGAAGGCGGCGAGCGCGCTCGGGAGGAAAGACATCGTGCTCCTGGGCAACGACGGCGACACAGCGTGCCTCGAGGAGATCGCGGCGGGCAATGTGACGGGCACCGTCAATACCACGCCGTTCGTCATGGGGCAGATCGTGCTGCAAGTAGCGCTGGACGGGTTGTACGGAAACTTCAAGGGTGGATTCGTGGAGACGCCCACGACCATTACGGACAAGGAAAACGCCGTATCCTTCCTGAAGAAACCGGAGAACCTGTACCCGAAGCCCTCCAAACAGTACTGATCCGGATCTGTTGACGTTCGGACGCCCGGTGGACCGCTCTCCCAGGACCGCTGCCCTGCGGAGGGCGCCCTTCACCGGGCCCTGCCGTTGCCGGCGGCCGGCTTCCGGGTTCCTGACGGTCCATAGATTTTGCCGTGAGAAGGGAGTAGCATGACCGCCGGCATGAAAGCCCTGTGGGAGATCGAGTCCCTCACGAAGTATTTCCCGGGAGTGAAGGCGATCGACGGCATCGACCTGAAAATCTATCCCGGGGAAGTGCATGGGCTTCTCGGGGAGAACGGCAGCGGCAAGTCCACCCTGGTGAAGTGCCTGTCGGGAGTCCACCAGCCCACCTCGGGCCGCATGTATCTCAGGCAGCGTCCTACTATCGTCCATGATCCATTGACGGCCCGTTCCCTGGGAGTCGCCACCATCTACCAGGAGCTCTCTCTCGTTCCCATCATGACGGTCTCAGAGAACATATTCCTCGGACACCTCCCCAGGAGGAGGGGCGCCCGGATTGTCGTGGACTGGGCGGAGGTCCATCGGCGCAGCAGCCTCCTGCTGGAGCGCCTGGGCATCACTCTGGATCCGGTGGCGATCGTTGCGGAGCTCTCCGTGGCGGAACAGCAGCTTGTTGAGATCGCCAAGGCACTCTCCCTGGAGGCGAGCCTGCTCATCATGGATGAGCCTACCGCGTCCCTCGGCATGGACGAGGTGCGCAGGCTCCACGAGCTCGTGCGCAATCTCGCCCGGCAGGGCTGCGCCGTCATCTATATCTCCCACCGCCTGGACGAGGTAGTGGACCTCGTGGACACGGTGACCGTCATGAAGGACGGCAGGATCGTCGCGAGCGAGCCGAGGGCCAGAATCGATCTGGCCCGGATCGTGAGCCTCATGATAGGGGGGGATTTCCGCAGCCACTATCCAAAGGAGCGCAACCTCACGACGGACGTGCTGCTGGACGTCAGGGGTATCAGGACGGCTCGGAGCGCGGCGGGCGCGAGCTTCATCCTGCACCGGGGGGAGGTATTCGGGCTGGCCGGCCTCATCGGCACCGGAAGAACCGCGATCGCCCATGCGCTCTTCGGCATCGACAGGGTGGCCGGCGGGAGCGTGCGTTCCTACACCGGCAGAGATGGCGGCCGGATGTCTCTGTTCCGGTCCCCGCGTGAAGCGATTGCCCACGGCGTTGCTTTGCTCACCGAGGATCGCAAGGCCACCGGCCTGTTCATGGCCTTCACCGGAGTGCATAACATCTCGATCGCGAAGCTGGCCCGGATTTCGCGCCTCGGGGTGCTGAATCTCGGCAAGGAGCAGGAGCTCGCGCGGGAGCACTTCGAGAAGCTGCGGATCACGCCGGCCGCCAGCGACAGCTCCGTCCAGTACCTCTCCGGGGGGAACCAGCAGAAGATCATCATTGCCCGGTGGATATTCTCCGAGGCGGACGTCTTCATCCTGGACGAGCCCACCCAGGGGATCGATGTCGGAGCAAAGGTCGAAGTGTACAACCTCATCAACGCCTTGACGCGGGAGGGCAAAGGCGTGATCCTCATCAGCTCGGATTTCGAGGAGCTGCTTGCGATCAGCGACACCATCGGGATTGTCAGGGACGGCGAGATCGTCGAGGTGAAGAACGCCGAGGACATGGACAAGCAGGACCTGGTAGAAAAGGTCTTCGTTCGCCGGACCGTGTGAGCGGTCAGCGCGGAGGGGAGCGGGGAGAATGGCAAGAAGAGTGACCAGTTCGTCTATCCTGGGTCCCGTGGTGGCGACGGTCGTCGTTACTCTGCTCGTCGGGTTCACCACGGACCGTTTCTTCCTCGTTGACAACCTCAGGAACATCGCGATGCAGGTGAGCATTGTGGCCCTGCTGGGGGTCGGGTCCACGCTGGTCATCTTCGCCGGTGGGATCGACCTGTCCCCTGGCTCGGCGATCACGCTGCTCACCATGCTGCTCGCCACAATGCTTAAGTTCCTGAACTTTCCTCTCCCCGTGGCCATAGTCGCCACTGTCCTGGTCGGGGCAGTCCTCGGGCTGTGGAACGGGATGCTGACGGCCTACCTCCGAATTCCCGCTTTCATCACCACGGTGGCTTCCCTCAGCATATTCCGGGGCTTCGCCTTCATGTTCAACAACGGCTCCCCGATCTTTTCGATATCCAATTCCCTGACTCCCCTCTTCTACAACACAATCCTTGGGGTCCCCTTCGTGGTGTTCTACGTGATCGGCTTCTTTGCCCTTGCCGCATTCATGATGAACTACACGGAGCTGGGAAGGCAGATGGTGGCAGTGGGAGGAAACCCGGGCGCGGCTCGGTTCTCCGGTATCAACGTCAAGCGCATCATCATGCTTTCCTTCGTCCTCGCCGGTGTGATGGCGGGATTCGGCTCCATCCTCATGGCCGCGCGGCTCAACTCGGGGTCGCCCAACTACGGGGTCGGGATGGAGCTTTCCGCCATTGCCGCAGCGGTCATCGGGGGAGCGAGCCTCCAGGGAGGCAAAGGCAACGTCATCTCGACCCTCTTCGGCGCGCTCACCATCACCATAGTGCAGAACGGGCTCAACCTCCACGCGGTGGAGTCCTCGGTGCAGGGGGTCGTGATCGGCCTCATTATAATGCTCGCCGTCTTCATCGACATGTGGCGGGTGGAAATGTGGTCTGCAGTGTCCCGTCTGGGGCGCATGGTGACGAGGGACCGAGCCGGGGAGAGGGACCGCCGCTGAACGGATCCCCGGGAAAGGCCGCGCGCCGTCGTGGAGCCTGGGGTGCCGGATGCAGGAGACTTCATGGCGAAATACAGGGTTTACATAAGCGATTTCGACTATCCCGACAATGACATCGAGAGAGCGATCCTCGAGCCGATCGGGGCGGAGGTCATCGGGTTGCAGTGCAGGACCGGCGCCGGTCTGGCCGAGCAGGCCGCGGATGCGGACGCTATCCTGCAGCAGTACGCGAAAATTCCGCGGGCTACCATCGAGAAACTGAAGAAGTGCAAGGCCATCTGCCGGTATGGGACCGGGGTGGACATCGTGGACGTGGATGCGGCGTACGAACACGGGATGGTCGTGACCAACGTTCCCGACTACGCCCTCGACGAGGTGGCGGATCACTCGATCACCCTCGCCCTGATGCTCGTGAGGCGGATCCCGTGGTACGACAGGGCCACCCGGGCAGGGAAGTGGCACTGGAGCGAGTCAGGCGTGCCCATCCCGCGCCTCCGGGAGTCGACGTGGGGGCTCATCGGCTTCGGCCGGATTGCCCAGAACATCGCGCGCAAGGTGCGGGGGTTCAATTTCCGGATCATCTCCTGTGACCCCTACGTGTCCGAGGGATTCATGGCAAGCCTGGGCGTGCAAAAGGTGGAGCTGGATGCGCTGCTCGCGCAGAGCGACGTGGTCAACGTCATGTGCCCCTACACCCCCGAGACCGAGCATCTGATCAATGGAGCAGCGCTTGCGAAAATGAAAACCACGGCGGTGCTCATCAATTGCGCACGAGGGAAGATCGTCGACAACGCGGCCCTTGCCGCGGCCCTGAAAGAGGGCAGGATTGCCTCGGCAGGGATGGATGACACCGAGGAGGAACCCGCAAAGCTGGAGAAATGGAACCCAGCCGACAATCCGCTGTTCGCCCTGGAGAACTGCGTTATCACACCCCACGTGGCATACGTGTCCGTGGGTTCCCTCCAGGAGTGCCGCCGGGTCGCCTCGGAGAACGCAAAAGCGGTCCTTCTGGGAAAGACTCCGCCGGATCTGGTGAAACCGAAGAGGTAGCTCGCCCCGCGCGCCCAGAGACAATTCTCTTACAAGGCAGGCAAAAGGATGAAGAAGATCATTGGGGACCATGCGCGTACCGACGCCGCGATTCTGGCAAAGTTCCTGTCGCTGCGCGAGGTGATGAGCGTTTCCTGCGTCGTGAGCGACGCCCAGGAGCGCCAGAACGTCATGCACAGCGCCATGAAAATGCGCAGCATCGTGCAGTCCTTCATAGGACCGGCGCTCACCGTCAAGCTCACCGCCGGCGATATCGTGGATTGCCTGGAGATATTCCAGGTCGCCCAGAAAGGGGATGTCGTGGTTATCGACGCATTCGGCGAAAGTGAAACCTCCATCTGGGGAGGCCTCATGTCCGGCCTGGCCAGGGCTGCAGGCGTGGTCGGGGTGGTGATCGACGGCTCGGCGCGCGACACCGATGAGGCGCGGATGCTCGGTTTCCCCGTGGTCTCCCGGTCCGTTTCGCCGCGCGCCTCCCACAGCGCCTATTCGGGGCGGTTCGAGCCGATCGAGATCAACACCCCCGTGGTCTGCGGTGGTCTCCGGGTGAATCCGGGCGACATCGTGGTCGCTGATGAGATCGGGGTGACAGTGGTCCCCTCCGCCGATGCGGGAGAGGTCTATGAGAGGGCCAGGGCGCAGGCGGACAAGGAGGAGAAGACGAGAGCGGACATCCTCAAGGGCCTCTCGGTAAAGGAGCTGCTTGCCAAGTACGGAAGGCTCTGACCTGGACGGGGTTCTATCTTCCCCGCTCCTTGCGCTGCTCGTTGATCATGTCGAAGACCACGGCCAGGATCAGCATGAGCCCGGTCACCAGGTTCTGCCAGTACACGTCCACACCGAGCAGGTTCAACGAGTTGGCGAGCACCCCCATGAACAGTGCCCCAAGGAAGGCCCCGAGCACCGAGCCCTCCCCCCCGTTGAGGCTCGCGCCGCCGATGATTGCGGCGGTGATCACGCGGAGCTCCACCCCCGAGCCCACCGTGACCGAGGAGGATCCGAAGCGCGCCGTGAGCATCAACCCCGACACACCTGAGAGGACCGCGATCAGGCAGTAGTTGAAAATCTTGATGAAATCGACCTTGATGCCCGAAAGCCGGGCCGCCTGCTCCTTCCCGCCCACGTAATAATTCTGCCGGAAAAAGCGCGTGTTTCTGAGGAGTATGTCTCCGACGATCACGAGGATGACAACGACGAAGATCGGATACTGGATACTCAGCAGCCGTCCCTGTCCCACCGCATTGAACGAGGCCGGAAGGTCGAGGACCGCGCGGCCCCCGGCAATGACGAGGAGCAAGCCGCGAATGGTGATCATCATTCCGAGGGTGATGATGAAAGGATTCATCTTCAGCTTCGCGATCATGAGCCCGTTCACCATGCCCACCGCCAGAGCAGCGACAAGGGCAAGGACTATCGCCGGCGCCGTCGGGATGCCTGCGACGAGGGCCAGCCCGCAGACGACTCCGGTGAACGCGAGGGTTGATCCGACGGAGAGGTCGAGGCCTCCGGAGACAAGAAGAATCACCATCCCGACGGCGATTGTGCCCTCCACCGACAAACCGAGGAGGATTGCCTCGATGTTGGGCCACGTCAGGAAAACGGGGGAGGCGATGGTCATGGCGATGCCCGCCACGATGAGGACCAGGATCAGGATCGATTCCCGAAACGCCAGCACGGACCTGGCGGCTTCTCTGAGATTGCGGGATCTGGATTCGATTGTGGAATTCATGGCGGTACCTGCGCTTCCCTCAGCTGGATTTCACACCGGTGGCATAGGAGAGGATCAACTCCTCGGAGAAATCCGCCCGGGGAACCTCCCCGACGATCCTGCCGTGATGCATGACGAGTATGCGGTCACACATTCCCAGCAGCTCCGGGAGATCCGAAGAGATGATGACTATCCCGATGCCTCTCCCGGACAGCTCCTCGATTTTGGCGTAGATGTCGGCCCGCGAGCCCACGTCGACTCCGCGTGTCGGCTCATCAAGGAAAATGACCTTAGGATCGGTGCTTGCCCACGTTGCCACCAGGCACTTCTGCTGGTTTCCTCCCGACAGCTTGTTCAGTTTCTTGTATACGGAAGGCGTGACAATGGAGAACTCCTTGACCCGTGCCGCGGCGAAATCCCCGATTGCCCTGTTTTTCATGAAGCCGGTGGGCGCGGTGAACCGCTCCAGGGAGGGGGCGATGAGGTTGTCCCGGATCGCCATATTGAGAAACAGTCCCAGGTCTTTGCGGTCCTCGGTGAGGTATGCGATCCCCCGGCGGATGGCTTCGTGCGCGGTGGATATCTGCACCTCCCTGCCCTCGAGGAACACCATGCCCGCATCCCGGCGGTCGACGCCGAATATGGCCCGCGCCAGCTCCGTCCTCCCCGATCCGACCAGCCCCGAAAGACCCAGGATCTCTCCGTGCTCCAGACGGAAGGAGGCGCCCACGAACGCATCCCGGCGCGTGAATCCTTCAACGCGCAGGCATTCCCCGTTGCCGCGAGGGGCAGAGCGTTTCGTGTAGATATTGGTGATCTCCCGGCCGACCATCATCGCAATGAGATCTCCCTCGGTGCATTCGGAAGTATTGCGCACACCGACATAGCGGCCGTCTCTCATCACGATCACCCGGTCGCTCATTTTGAATACCTCGGAGAGCTTGTGGGTGATGTAGAGGAAGGACATGCCCTGTGAGCGAAGGGCGCGGATGTTTTCCAGCAGATAGGCAGTTTCGGTTTCGGTCAGTGAGGAGGTCGGCTCGTCCAGGATGAGAAGCTTGGGATTCGTGGACATCGCCTTGAGAAACTCCAGGATCTGCTGATCCCCCTTGTAAAGCCGCTTGACCACCTGCCGTGGATCCATTGACACGTTGAACCGCTTCAGGAAGTCCGCGGTCTCGGCATACAGCTTCTTCCACTTGATTCCGTTGAGCGCTCCGGTGGGCTGGCGGTTGGCGAAGATGTTTTCCGCTATGGAGAGTCCGCCGATAAGGGAGAGCTCCTGGAACATCATGGCTATGCCGGAGTGGATTGCGTCCAGCGAGGAGGCAAAGGACACTTCCCGGCCCTCGAGAACTATCCTCCCGCTGTCGGGACGGATGGCGCCGCCCAGGAGTTGGCTCAGCGTGGACTTGCCGGCCCCATTCTCCCCAATGAGCGCCAGGATTTCCCCCTTGCGCAGGGAAAAGCTCACGTCGGCCACGGCCAGCACTCCGGGGAAGCTCTTCTTCAAGTTCTCTACGGACAGAAGGTCGCCCATGCAAGCTCCCGTGCCCGGAAAAAGAAGGGAGGCGATTGACGCCCCTCCCCGATTTTCGCAGGGCGTGATTTCGGCGTCCATCTTTCTGAAACGCCATTTCATTTCAAGCTATCTGAACATCCCGCCTTTGTCAACGTAAAGTGAAAACGGGCCTTCAAACCTTCAGTTGACAGCATCCTGCGGCCTGGTGGTAGAATCCGGCACCGTCAAGCAAGAAAAAGGATTCCCGGCCAGGAGGTGAGCGAATGAAGCCTGTCGTTTGGGGCGTAATGTCCATTTCAAGTCATTATGTGGGCAGGGTGCATACGAACGCACGCAAATCTCCCCTCATCGAGATAAGAGGCATTGCGTCACGATCCCGGGAAAAGGCCCGGAAGGCCGCGGCGGAGCTGGGTATTCCCAAGGCCTATGGCTCGTATGAGGAGCTGCTGGCGGACAGGGAAATCGAGGCCGTGTACATCCCCCTTCCCAACCATCTCCATGCGGAGTGGGTGAAGAAGGCGGCGGACGCGGGCAAACACGTGCTCTGTGAGAAGCCTTTCGCCCTGAACGCCGCGGAGGCCGAGGAGGCCATGCGCTACGCGGAGAGCAAGGGAGTGCTCGTGATGGAAGGCCTCATGTACCGTTTTCACCCCCAATGGGAAAGGGTCGTGGAAATCGTTCGGACCGGAGAGCTGGGGGAGATCCATGCCGTCCACTCCTTCTTCTCCTACATGATCCCGGATCCCGCCAATATCCGCAACATCCTCGACGTGGGAGGGGGCGGATTGAGGGACATCGGGGGATACGCGGTCTCCTGCTCCCGGCTTCTCCTGGACGCCGAGCCCGCCCGGGTGATGAGCCTGGTGCATCGAGATGCCAATCTGCGCACCGACATTCTTTCAACGGCGGTCATGGACTTCGGCAAAGCCCGCGCGGTGTTCACCGTCGCCACGCAGTCCCAGGCCTGGCAACGGGTGGATGCAATCGGTTCCGGCGGCCAGCTTTCCGTTCTCATCCCGTTCAATCCGCACCCCGACGTTTCGGCCGAGATCACCGTCATCAACTGGCTGGGCGCGCGGACCATCACGCTTCCTGTCAGTGATCAGTACGCGCTTCTGCTCGAGGCCTTCTCCCGCGCCGTGCGCGCAGGGGGGCCGGTCCCCCTGCCTCCGCGTGATGCAGTCAAAAACCTTAAAGTGACTGACGCCCTGTTCAGGTCGGAGAAGTCCGGAGGCTGGGAGACGGTGGCGTGAAGCCGCGGCGGAAGATCCGCCGGCGCGGCTCGACGCGTCATTCTTCTCTAAGGAGGAATCTATGAACGCAATCCTGGAGAGACTGGGTCAGATCGGAATCATCCCGGTGGTCAAGATCGAGAGGGCATCCGACGCGGTGAGCCTGGGCAAGGCCCTCCTTGCGGGGGACTTGCCGGTGGCAGAGATCACCTTCCGCACCCCCGCGGCGGAGGATGCGATCAGCCGCCTGGCCGAGGAGCTGCCCGCGCTGCTGGTCGGTGCCGGGACCGTGCTTACGGTTGAACAGGTAAAGAAGGCGCTCGGCGCCGGGGCGAAGTTCATTGTCTCCCCCGGGTTCAATCCCCGGGTCGTTGAATACTGCATCGAGCACGAAGTGCCGGTGACTCCGGGGATTTCCTCCCCCTCGGATATCGAAATGGCCCTGGAGCGGGGGCTGGAAGTCCTGAAGTTCTTCCCCGCCGGCGCTTCAGGCGGACTGGAGTTCCTGAAGGCCATTGCCGCTCCGTACAGCGGCGTGCAGTTCATCCCGACCGGCGGAGTGGAGCCGTCAAATCTCAAGGAGTACCTGTCCTTCAACCGCGTCCATGCCGTTGGCGGGACATGGATCGCCCGGGAAGGTGCGATTTCGGCGGGCAGGTTCGAAGAGATCACCCGACTGGCCCGGGAAGCAATTGCCGCGGCAATGAGCTTCGAGGTCGTTCACCTCGGCCTCAACGAGTCGAGCCCGGAGAAAGCCATGGCACAGGCCGAATCTTTCTCGAGCCTCTTCTCCTTCCCCGTCAAAGATGGGAACAGCTCTGTCTTTGCCGGTGCCGGCCTTGAGATCATGAAGAGCCCCTACCTTGGCGCTCATGGCCACATCGCAATCTCCACCCTCAGCATCCCCCGGGCCATCGCCTATCTGGCGGGGAAGGGCGTAGGCGTCCGGCCGGAAACGGCGAAGCAAAAGGACGGAAGGACAGTGGCGGTCTACCTGGACAGGGAGTTCTGTGGGTTCGCTGTCCACCTCCTGCAGAAATAGGAGAATGGTCCCCCGAACACGGTCTGCGACGCGTGCGTGAGCGAGCTACGGCTCCACGGCGTCGGAGGAGCAGTGAAGGCGGCGAAATCGCCGGTCAGCGGGGAGAGGTGTGCGGCCCAAGCAAGGTCATGCGCTCATGGTCCACAAACCTGTGGGGCAGCGGCCGGCGAGGATCGATTCGCCCGGGTGTTTCGCTGAGGACACGCCACTCCTCCCAGCGCACATCAGGGAACAGCGTTTCACCCGGCACTTCCGCATCGATCAGCGTGAGGTACATCAGGTCGGCCCGAGGCAGGAAAAGCGCGTAGATCGCGGCGCCGCCGGGGCGGGCCATGACCGCCATTGCCGGCCGTAGACGGGTCCCAGCTCGCCCTGCGCGTCCGCCCACTCGTCCCAGATATGGACCCCGCATCCTGCAGCGTGCGCACGTTCGTCTCCCCGCAAAGGTAGGTCTGCTCCGCGAACTCATTGCAACTCCGGTTGCCTGGAGCAATCTACGTTGCAGGGGTATGCAAGCTGACAGCTCGGCAACTATAGGACCAATTCTTTCAGCCAGAAAGAAATAGCGCAACCACCTCTCCCGGCATAGATCTTGCTGTCTTAGAGCATGTGGTTCAATGGAAGGCTCCTTCGGGAGGCAATATGAAAAAGATCTCCTGCACCGGTGCAGCGGGAACCGATAAGGCAAGATTGCAAAGTCGGGGTTCACCATGAAAATCCTTCTGATCAAGCCTCCCCTCAATCGGAACATTTTCGCTCCCTCGCGGGGCGAGCCCTTGGAGCTGGAATATCTTGCCGCGGCCGTGCCGGACCATTCAGTCGAGATCCTGGACATGAGAATCGACCATAACCTTCAGGCCAAACTGGAGAAGTTCAGGCCGCGCCTCGTAGGAGTGACGGCCTATACCTGCGATGTCCCCGTGGCCCAAGAGGTGATCCGAGAGGTCAAGAAGTTTGACAGCAGCATAGTAACCGCCGTCGGAGGAAATCACGCGACGTTTCTTCCGGTCGATTTTGCCGAGCCATCCGTCGATGCCGTTTTCCTGGGGATGGCGGACATCACCTTCAGAGATTTTGTCAGCCGGCTCGAAGAGGGAAAAGATGTGTCGGAAGTCCACAATCTGGCGCTGGTCCGGAACGGCAAGCTGGACTTTACAGAACCAGAATCATTCGAAGTGGATCTCGACCGCATTCCCTTTCCGGCACGGCATCTGACGGCCAAATACAGAGGAAAATACCGGGACCTGACCTGGAGCCGGACCGCCCAGGTGCTGTCAAGCCGGGGCTGCCCCTTCCGGTGCACCTTTTGTTCCTGCTGGAAAATCATGAACGGCAAGTATTTCACCCGCAGCCCGGAGTCGATTGTCGAGGAGCTGGCTTCTCTCGGTGAGGATATCGATTCCGTCCAATTCGCCGACGACAACACACTGCACAATGTCGAGCGCGCCATGCGTCTGGCTCGGCTCATCAAGGAAAGAAAAATCAGGAAAAAGCTGTCCATGTACGCTCGGGCCGATACCATCGTTAAGCATCCGGACCTCATTGAAGCGCTGAAAGAAGCGGGTCTGGTATATTTGACTGTTGGAGTCGAGTCATTCCGGGAAGAAGAACTCTCGGAGCTCAATAAGCGGACTTCGGTCGAGATGAACAATGAAGCGATCCGGATTCTTAGGAGGCTGGGGATCGGCAACGCCGCCAATTTTATTGTCAACCCGGATTATGAGGAGGCTGATTTTCAGGCGCTCTTCCGTTATGTCTGCGAGAGCGAGCTCCTTCAGCCGATCTTCACCGTCTTGACGCCTCTTCCGGGGACGGACCTGTACCAAAACACATATGACCGTCTGGCGATCAAGGATTACGCCTACTTCGACTTTGTCCATTCTGTGCTGCCCACCCGGCTCAGCCGCAAAGACTTTTATGAGCAATTTATGCGGCTGTACTTCAAGTCTTATTCGTTTCGCCGCTATTTCCGTTCGCTGTTCAGTGATCTCCTGTCCAAGCTGAAGAAAAGCGGGGAATTACCTCTTGGAAGAGTGGACCGGCTTTCCTTCCTCAAGCTTTGTATCGTTCATCTTGTGGGGTATCCTCTGGCATTCAAGATGAGAAATATC
>Ga0187870_1000251_pt1 | contig 68652 bp, 43 predicted proteins | sample June2016WEW_13_1_3_FD_132974 | JGI IMG/M metagenome (GOLD analysis project Ga0187870, IMG submission 132974) | Peatland microbial communities from SPRUCE experiment site at the Marcell Experimental Forest, Minnesota, USA - June2016WEW_13_150 | ecosystem: Environmental > Terrestrial > Soil >...
GCCAACCGGCTGCTCTCTCGGGCCATGCGGCCGCCATGGCACTTGTAGGACAATCGACCGAAACTGCACAACCCAGGAGAAGCTATGAAGCGTGATAAGGATGCCCGTCAGGCGCCTTGGGAAAGCTCCGCTCGGAGCGGAACTTCCGCCCTTGGCTGTTGCTGTGAAATTTTCAGGTCAGGAGCTCGGACTTTGCGCTGTGCACTTCGACCTTCGGACTTTGGGCTTCGGACTTCGGACTTGGCCCAGCGGCTTGCGCCCTTCCTTCTTAGCGCCTTGTTTTTCCTCCCCGCCACGCAATGCCTGGCCCAGCCCACCGCCGCCATGAACCAACGGCTGCTTCTGGACGTGCTCAGTTCCGACATGCCTTTGGCCCAGAAGTGGGTGGCTGCTCACCACCTGGCTCAGGCCGCGACGCGGGAAGCCGTGTCTCCACTCGCCGCTTTGCTCGCCGACGATCAGCTCGCTGACTTGGCCCGTTTCGCGCTGGAGCCCATGCCCGAGCCAGCGGTGGACGACGCGCTGCGCCAGGCCCTGGGCAAACTCGAAGGACGCCGCCTGGCCGGCGTGATCACCAGCCTTGGGGTGCGGCGCGATGCCCGGGCGGTCGAGCCGCTGAGCAAGTTTCTGCGGGGGTCCGATGCGGCGGTCGCCTCCGCCTCGGCCGCCGCCCTCGGCAGCCTCGGCACGGGGCCCGCCGCCCAGGCGCTCGAAGCCGCCCTGCCCACCGCCCCGCCCAGCCTCCGGCTCGAACTCTACGCCGCCCTAATCCAATGCGCCGAGGCCCTGCGCGTGCGCGGCCGCGGCGCCGAGGCCATCGAGGTCTGCAACTGGATTGGCGCGGCCAAGGCCCCCGCGCCATTCCGGGCGGCCGCGCTTCGGGGCGCCATCCTGGCGGATGAGGGTGGCCGATTAGAGCTTCTGGCCCGCCAATTGCAGGGCGAAGACCCGGCCATGTTCGCAGCCGTGCTGGGCCTGGTCCAACAGGAATTGCCCGGGGTTGAGGTGACCGAGGCCCTGGCCGCCGAACTGGGCAAACTCCCCGCAGAAAGACAGCTTTTGCTGCTCCAAGCGCTGAGTGCCCGGGGTGATGCCGCGGCCGTCGCGGCCTTGATCACTGCCTCCCGGAGCGGCCAAGACTCAGTTCGCCTTGCCGCCATTCGGGAGATGGCCGGCAATCCCGCATTCGTCCCCGTCCTGGTTGAGTTGTCAGCCCAGGCGGAGGCCGCGCTGGCCCAGGCGGCCCAAGACAGCCTCGCGAGCCTACCCGGGCCCGAGGCGGATGCGGCCGTCCTGGCGATGCTCGACCATAACGAAGCCGGCCCGCGCCTGGCGGCCATCCAGATGGCCAGCCGCCGCCGCCTGCGCGCCGCCCTGCCGCGGCTGTGGAAAACCGCCAACTCCCCGGATTCGGCGCTCCGGGTGGCCGCCCTCAACGCCGCCGGGGAATTGGCGGTCGAAGCCGACCTGCCGGCCCTGCTGGCCCTGTTGTCCAGCGCCCAAGGGGTTTGCGACCTCGACGCTCTCGAACGGGCGCTCGTGGCCGTCTGCGCCCGGGCGGAATACCCCGACGCCTGCGCGGAGAGGCTGGTCGGGCAGTTGACCGGCGCCCCGCCAGCCGCCAAGTGTCTGCTGCTGCGCGTGCTGGGCGAGGTGGGCGGCCCCAGGGCCTTGCAGGCGGTGCGCGGGGCGGTTGCGAACAACGAAATCAAGCGCACGGCCATTCACACCCTGGCGCAATGGCGGAACGCCGAGGCGGCGCCAGACCTGCTGGAACTGGCCAAGACCCTGCCCGACCCCGCCGACAAGCTGCTTTGTCTGCGCGGCTGCCTCAACCTCGCCGGCAACCAGGAGGTGTCCGCCGCCCAGCGTCTCGCCCTGTGTCAGCAAGCCGCGCCCCTAGTCCGGGGCGTCGAGGAAAAGAAGTTGTGGCTCAGCCGTCTAGGCGGCCTCGCCACCCCCGAGTCACTCGCGCTGATTCTGCCCTCGCTGGACCACGCGGCCACCAGCCAGGAAGCCGGCGCTGCCATTTTGGCCGTGGCCGGCGCTCTCCTCCAAGGTCCGCCGGCGGCTGCCAATGCGCCCGCGGTGATAGACCCGCTCTATCAAGTCGAGCGGACCGCCGCGACTCCCGACCTGGCTGGCCGGGCCAAGGCCCTGTTGCAACAGGCCCTGCAAGCCCAAGGCCCCAGGGGCGCGGGCGTTGGTCCCGTAAAGTTCGCCCTGCACCGCCTCGGCAACTTCCGCAGCGAGGCCTGTGGCGTGGCCGACTTCAACGGCGATGGCAAGCTGGACGTGGTCGCCGGAGAGTATCTCTATCTGGCGCCGGATTGGAAACCCGTGAAGGTCCGCACCCTCAAGGGCAGCGTCGATGAACAGGGCAAGGGCTACCGCTGGGACTTCGCCAACCTGCCGCTCGAGATCGACAGCCCCGGCAAGCCCGACCTCGTCAGCGTCGATTGGTTCGACAAGCACGCCGTCTGGTTCCGCAATACCGGCCTCGCCAATGGACCCTGGCCGGAGACCCTCATCGAGACTAACGGCAACTATGAGACCGCCGATTTGTACGATGTCATCGGTGACGGCAAGGCCAAAGCAGTCGTGCCGGCCGTGGCGCAGACGCTCTGGTATGAAGTCCTCAAAGGACCGGCGGGCCAGGGTGCCTTCGTCAAACATGTCGTCTCGGAAAAAACCATGAACTGGGGTGTGGGCGTCGGCGACCTCAACGGCGACGGCCGGCCTGATTTCATCCGCCCCGACGCCTGGTTCGAGGCCCCCGCCGACCCGCGCCACGGCAAGTGGACCGAGCATCCCCTGGCCCTGGGCGGCCTGGATGGCAAGGCCGACCATACACCGCAGATTCTGGTCTATGATGTCAACGGCGACGGTCTCAACGACATCGTCACCTCCTCCGCCCACGGCTACGGCATCTTCTGGTACGAGCAGGTCCGCCAGGGCAACGACATCACCTTCAAACAACACCTGATCGACGCCTCCTGGACCCAGGCCCACAGCCTCGTGCTCGCCGACCTCGACGGCTGCGGCCTGCCGGAACTGATCACCGGCAAGCGATTCATGGCCCATAACGGCGGCGACCCCGACGAGAACGGGCCGCTGGGCGTCTATTACTACAAGCTCAATCGCAAGCCCCTGCCCGTCTGGACCAAGCATGTCATTTCCTACGACCAAGGCATCGGCTCCGGCATCAACATCATTGCGGCGGACCTCGACGGCGACGGCGACCTGGACATCATCGTGACCGGCAAATGGGGTGGCCCCGTTTGGTTCGAGAACCTGCGGCTCGTCCAGCCCGCCTCCCCCAACCCGACCAACGCCGCCCAACCGCGACCCTTTGCCTTCTTTCCCTTTTGCATCGATTGGCATGACGCCCGAAAACGCTCCTTCCAGGAACAGGCCGCCATGCTTAAAGAACTCGGCTATGACGGCGTCGGCCATGTCTGGCTGGACGGCGTCGCCGAGCGGCTCAAGACCCTCGACCAGGCCGGGCTGCGCCTCTTCCAAATCACCATGACCGTGGACGTCGCCCCCGGCAAAGCGCCCTACGATCCACGGTTCAAGGACGTTCTGGCCCTGGTCAAAGGACGCCACGTCCAGTTCGACCTCCTGCTCAACGGCATGACCCCCTCGGACCCATCAGTGGACCCGCGCGCCGTGGCCATCCTCCGCGAAATGTCAGATTTGGCCCGCGACTCCGGCGCCCAACTGCTCCTTTATCCCCATGTCGGTTCCTGGGTCGAGCGCATTGAAGACTCGGTGCGCGTGGCGGACAAGGTGGACCGCCCGAACGTGGGCGTGATGTTCAACTTGTGCCACTGGCTGCGCGTGGACAAAGGGCGCAACTACAAACCGCTCCTGCGGCAGGCCCGGCCGCGGTTGTGGGCCGTCTCGATCAACGGCGCCGACGAGTTCGACGCCGGCCCCGGCTGGGAACATTATATCCAGCCGCTGGACAAAGGCTCGTTTGACCTGGCCGGCCTGCTCCAGACCCTCAAGGAGGTTGGCTACCAGGGCCCCATTGGCCTCCAGTGCTACGGCATTGGGGGTGACGCCCGGGAGCACCTGGCCCGCTCCATCACCGCCTGGCGCAAACTCAGCGAGAACCTCAAGGACTAAACTGTTCCGATGGTTGCGGTCTGGGCGGGGGAGCGATTACGGGGATTGGAGGCGGTAAAAGCCCTGCGCGGCGGTGGCGGGATTGGTGATGGATTGGAGCGAGCCGTCGCCGGTGAAGGATTGGACGGTGATCCAGGCGGCGTTGGTGAGATTGTCCTTGAACTGGAGAGAGTAGCTTTGGCCGGGCGTGGTTTGGAAGGAGAAGGTGAAATTGCCGCCGCCGGTCTGGGGATTCAGGAGCGCCGGCGGCACCAAAGGCACAACACAGCAGGCATAGGAGCCGTCGCTGATGGACACGCTGTCAATGTACCAGCCGGCGCCGCCGAAGTAGTTGCCGGTGTCCGTCCCGAGCCGCCATTTCAAGCAGAGGCTCTGGCCCGCGGCGGCGGCCGGGAGGTTGACGGTGGTGGTGATGAAGCCGCTGGTCTGGCCGGTCCAGGCAAGTCGCCCAGACAGTGGGTTGTCCGTATCCGTAACGTCGATGATTCCCGTATAACCCCCGCCGGCAAAACTGCCGCCGGCAGCCAGGATATCGGTGAATAAGCCGCTGCCGATCTGGACTTCCAGGACGCCGCCGTCATAACCGACCGTGACATCGTCAGGGCTGGTCTCGAAGCTGTATTGGTTTCTGAAAGAGAGCTGGGCCGAGGATGAGAGGATGGGCATGGCGGGCGAAACCAGCTCGCCCACGCCGGGATAAGGTGGTTCAGCCCCAAATGCCGAGTTGGGCGGCGAGTCGCTGGCGGCGGCGGTGGTGACCCAGTTGGAGGCGCCGCCGCTGACGGTCGTGGTCCAAGCCGGGGGCAGCCCGGGGGCCGTCACGCCATCAAAACTCTCGGCGAAGGTGGTCCAGGCCGTGAACTTGCCCAGGGGCAGGGTGAAGCTGGCGGTTCCGAGATCGGCCGGGCCGTCCTGGAGTTGCAGGACGGTCGTAATGGTCGAGCCGCAGGCCCCAATGGGGGTGAAGGTGAAGGGCTGGCTGGCGGCCGGGCCGCCGGCGGCCAGCACCCCATAGCTTTGCGGCGCACCGGGGGCGAGCACCCCATTGGTGGCCAGGAGGGTCGCGACCAGGTTCGTTGTATTGGCTAACCCGCTATTCTGCAAGGCAAAGCTCACCGTCACCATTTCGCCGGGATCAACCGCGCCGTTAGTGGGCAAGCAGCTCTCGGCCAGCAGCTTCAAGCCGGCGGCGGCGATGACGGGCACGTAAACCGGCGACACCAGGGCGTTGATCAGGTTGCTCCCGGTGGGCGTGCCCCAGCCCGTGCAAAGGTCGTAGCCCGCGACGGCGAAGAATTTGCTGGGGCTCAAGCGGCTGGTATTGTTGCCGGCGGTAATGTCATGGAAACAGTTGGTGTAATTGGCCCCCTTGCCGATGGCATAGAGGGCGCGGTTGAGGAAGCCAACGGGCGGCTGGCCGCCGGCCGCGGCCTGTTGGTTGACCAGGGCCGCAAAACCCGCCCACAAGGGCGTCGCGCAACTGGTGCCCCCGATGCCGGAGGACGTTTGCCCATTGTCGGATATCTCGAAGACGTTATCCGCCACCATGGCGACGTCGGGGATATTGCGCTGGCTGGTCGAGCCCTGGTTGGCAGACATGCTGATGCCCTGCTGCCAGGGGGGCAGGCTGTAGGTGGTGCTGATGCCGCCGCCGGTGCCCTGGCCGCCACCCCAATTCCAGGCGGCCTCCGTAACCCAGGCCCCGCCCGGACCGGTGGTGGCCAGGGTGGTGCCGCCCACAATCGTGATGTACGGGCTGTCGGCCGGGGTATCAATCGCCCCGGTATAGGCGTCGTCGTCGCCGGAAGCATTGAAGAAGGACTGTCCCTGTGCGGCCAACTGCTGGAAGATCTGGGGCGTGGTGGCATCGGTGGGGAAGGTCCAGGATGAGCTGAGTTGTTTGGCGAGGTTGTCGGTGGCCATGCGGTTAAGGAGATCATTGCCGGCACCCAGCGGTCCGCCCTCATAGACGATGACCTTGGCGAGTCCGGGCGCCATCGAGATCGTCATCTCAATGTCCAGCGCCACCTCGTCATTGCCGCTGCCGGGCTTCCCGCTGAACCCATCCAGCAGCACCGTTTGCAGAGGCACCTTCGGCAGGCCGGCCTGGGTTTCATAAGCCGTGATGTCCCCGGCGTAAAAGCCGTCGAATTCCAGCAGGCCAACCGCCTGGCCGGCGCCGGTCAGCGAGACCCCCGGCAGGTAGGCCGCCCGGAAGTCGCTGCCCAGGTAAGAGCCGTCTGGCCCCGAGCCGAGGTTGGGCCTCGGGCGGGGCGGGCCGGCCACAGGTCTAAGGAGGGCCGGGCGCGGCAGGCGGTAGTTGTCCAGGCCGCTGAGGTGCAGCACGGGCACCGCCAGGTCCAGTGCCGGCTCCGTATCCGGCGCATAAAAGGTGCGGTCCTCCTCGGGGTGCCGATACACTCGGAGCGCGAGGTGGAAAACTCTTTCGATGTCCGCCACGGTTCCGTTCACATCGAGCAGGAGGCGATTAGGATAGCGGGCGGTCACGGTCAAGCCGTTGGTCCGCATCCAGGCGGCCAGGGCTTCGTAATCCTGTTCGGAAGGGCCAAAATTGCCCGCGAATTGTTCCGGGGTCAGGTAGTGGCGGAAGCGGGGGCTGGCCGGGTCATAAAGGGCCTCCAGCAAATTGGTGAGCGCCTGGCGGTTGCGCAGCGGCAGCCCGAGCGCCAGGTCCAAGTGCCTGGCTTGGTCGAGCCGGCCGACCGGCTGGAGCCGGGCCACCACGGCGGGGACGTGGTTGTGCAAGACCTGTCTGTCCGCCCGGGCGGAGGGTGTCAACAGGAGGAGGAGGCAGGCGCCTGGCACGGCCAGCGGGCATCCTTTGAACCGTCGCTGGGCTGCTGGGAGGGAAGTCTTGGCTCTCATAACGGGGTGCCGGGCGTTGCAACTGGAGTTTGGGAAACCGCCTGCCGGGCGTCTCCCGGCCCGCCAGGCACCGGGCGAATCCGCCCACACAGATGGCCACTGCGGCCAATTCGGTTCTTCTTCATAACCGGAGTATGAATTATGCCACATTAAGCTCGGATGAAGCAAGGCGCCACAGAAAACAGGCCAGAGCTGGCGGGCCTGAGACGCCAGACGCAGCGCCGTGGCGCCGGGCACTAAGGGTCAATTCCCGGTCAGTTTCTTAATCTTCTCTTAAGGTGGTTCGTGGCAGCATGGGCGCCGTGGGTCAGAGCCGTCGGTCAATGCGGCGGAAGCGGTGGTCCCGAGTCGTTGGTTTCTTCGGGCGCCGCCAGGCCTGCACGCCTCGGGCGCATTTGCTCTGGCCCGCGCCTGTTGCCTGCGCTACGGGGCCGGAGTGTGCCCGCTTCTCGAGTTGACGGGCGCACTCCGTGGCCGCCGCCCGGCAGACGCAGTGAGTCGGTCAGTGGGAGCCCAAGGGGCGTCGCCCGACGCGTCGGGATGGGCGCCGGCCAGGATTTCCGGTTTGCCTGCAATTTCTATTTTTGGTGCAATGGCGCAGAGAAAAATCGAAGACAGCCAATGAGAGTGCTGGTGGTTGAGGATGAACCGGACCTGCTGGACAGCCTGAGCAAGGCCTTGCGGGAGGATGGTTACGCCGTGGACGGCGCGGCCGAGGGCGAGGAGGGCCTCTACAAGGCGGAAAACTACGAATACGACGCAGTCGTGCTGGACATCATGTTGCCCCGGATAGACGGCTGGGAACTGCTGCGGCGGTTGCGCCAGACCCGGAAGACGCCGGTGCTGATGCTGACGGCGCGGGACGCGGTGCGGGACCGCGTGCGGGGCCTGGATACCGGGGCGGATGATTATCTGGTCAAGCCCTTCGATCTGTCGGAACTGCTCGCGCGGCTGCGCGCGCTCATTCGGCGTTGCGCCAGCGAGGCGGAGCCCCGGCTCGAGCTTGGCGACGTGGTGATCGACACCGCCGCGCGCACGGTCTCGCGGCAGGGGGAGCCGGTGGCACTCACGGCCCGGGAGTATGCCCTGGTCCAGTACCTGGCGCTGCACCGTGGGAAAGTGGTCACCCGGACCATGCTCTACGATCACCTGTTTGACGAGAACGACGACACGCTTTCCAACCTGCTTGACGTGCATGTGTCGAACATCCGCAAGAAGCTCGGGCACGACTTCATCCTGACGCGGCGCGGCCACGGCTACTGCATCGCCGCCCCGCCATGATCTTCAATTCCATCCGCTGGCGGCTGCAGGCCTGGCACGGGTTGATTCTCGTGCTGGTGCTGGCGGGCTTTGGCCTCACGGCCTACCAGGTCGCGCGCGACAACCAGTTGCGGGGCATCGACCAGGAACTTGGGCGGCGCCTCATGCTCTCCCTGTTTGGCCCGGGGCCGCCTGGGCGGCCGCCCGAGCGGGGGCCGGACCAGCCGCCGGGCGACCGGCCCGGCGAGGGGCGCCGCCGCTTTGAGCCGGCCGAATTCCGGCTGAGGATGCGCGAGGCGATCGAAAAGGCCGGCTCGCTGGATGCCGGCCAAACCAATGCCTTTTACTACGTGCTGTGGCAGGAAGACGGCACGGTGCTGGCGCAGTCGGCCGGCGCGCCGAAGGACGTGCCCCTGCCCGAGCGCATTGCGCCCGCCGAGCCGCAGGCGCCTCCCGGAAACGACGCGGTCGGGGGACCCATGCGCCCCCGGCCCGGTCCGCCGCCGTTCCCGCCCGCGCGCACGCGCACGCGCGGCGAGCGCCGGGAGGCCTTTCGCAATCTGCCGGGTGGCGAAACGCTCCTGGTCGGGCGCTCGATCACTCGGGACCTGGCGGCCATGCGGCGCCTGGCGTTCCGGCTGGTGGTGGCCGGGGCCGGGGTGCTGCTCCTTGGGCTGGCGGGGGGATGGTGGCTGGCCACGCGCGCCATCCGCCCGATCGAGGACATCAGCGCCACGGCGTTGAAGATCGCCGCCGGCGACCTTTCGCAACGCATCAACGCGGCGGACACCGACAGCGAGTTGGGGCGCCTGGCGGGTGTGCTCAACTCGACCTTTGGCCGCCTGGAGGCCGCCTTCGCCCACCAGGCCCGGTTCACCTCCGACGCCTCCCACGAACTGCGCACCCCGGTCTCGGTGGTGCTCTCCCAAACCCAGACCGCCCTCTCCCGCGAGCGCAGCCCCGCCGAATACCGCGCCGCGCTCGAGGCCTGCCAGCGCGCCGCTCAGCGGATGCGCAAACTCACTCGCTCCTTGCTCGAACTGGCGCGCCTGGATGCCGGCCAGGAGCCGATCCGCCGCGAACCCTTCGACCTCGCCCGCGTCACGCGCGAATGCGTCGAACTGGTGCGCCCGCTGGCGGCCGAACGCGGCGTCGAAATCCATTGTGATCTGCCGGCCGTGCAATGCCTGGGCGACGCTGAGCGCATCAGCCAGGTCGCCACCAATCTCCTCAGCAACGCCATCCACTTCAACCGCCCCGGCGGCGAAGTCCGCGTTTCCACCCGCGCCGAAAACGGCGCCGCGGTGCTGACCGTGGCCGATACCGGCGAGGGTATCCCCGCCCAGGACCTCCCCCACATCTTCGAGCGGTTCTATCGCGTGGATAAGTCCCGCTCCGGCGTCCAGGGCCAAACCGGTCTGGGCCTGGCCATCTCCAAAGCCGTCGTCGAGGCCCACAGCGGGACCATCGAAGTCGCCAGCCAACCTGGCGCCGGCAGTTCGTTCAGCGTCAAACTGCCGCTCCAGTAGGCGGCCGGGCGGGTTTTTCGGGTTGCTTTTTCCAGGAGCGAGCGGCAGGTTTCGGGGCATGTTTAAGCGCACCCTGCTGAGCGCGTGGCTGGCCGGCGCGGCACTGGCGGCCACGCCCCGGGCGGCCGAGGCCCCTTCCAACGCGCCGCCGCCCTCGGCCGCCGCCGCCAAAGAGGCCGGCAAGGAACCCGCCAAGGAGAAGACCAAGGAGCCGGAAGAGAAGCTGGTTCAGTCCCAGCATACCGCCACCATCGGGGGGCAGCGGCTCAACTATACTGCGAGCGCCGGGACGATCCTCTTGCGCGACGAGGAGGAGAAGCCTACCGCTTCGATCTTTTACATCGCCTACACCCGCGAGGGCGGGGAAGACCTCTCGCGGCGGCCCATCACCTTTTCCTTCAACGGCGGCCCCGGCTCCTCCTCGGTGTGGCTGCACCTGGGCCTGCTCGGCCCCCGGCGGGTGCACCTGGCCGAAGACGGCAGCGCCCTGCCGCCGCCCTACAAGCTGGAGGACAATGACTATTCGCTCCTGGATGAAACCGATTTGGTCTTTATCGATCCTGTGAGCACCGGCTATAGCCGCGCCATCCCGCCCAAGGAGGCCAGGAAGTTCCACGGCCTGCACGAAGACGCCGCCTCCGTGGCCGAGTTCATCCGCCTTTATGTCACGCGCCACCAACGCTGGGGCTCGCCCAAGTTTATTATCGGGGAGAGCTACGGGACCACCCGTGCGGCGGCCCTGTCCGGCGAGTTGAGCCAGCGCCTCAGAATGAATGTCAATGGCCTCATGCTGGTCTCCACCGTGCTGAACTTTCAAACCCTTGACTTCAGCGCGGGCAACGACCTGGCGTACATCCTCTATCTGCCGACCTACACGGCCACGGCGTGGTTTCACAAGAAGCTGGCGGGCGAGCTCTTGCAGCAGACGCTGCCCGAGGTGTTTGCCCGGGCCGAGCGCTTCGCCGCCGGGGATTACAGCGCCGCCCTGTTCCGCGGGACTGCGCTGCCGGCCGCCCAGCGCCGCCAAGTGGTGGAGCAGTACGCCCGGCTGACCGGGCTTTCGACCAATTACGTGGAGCGCGCCAACCTGCGGGTCTCCTTGGGCCGGTTCGCCAGTGAACTGCTGGCCGAGGAGAATCGCGTCGTGGGCCGCTATGACAGCCGCTACAAAGGCTTCGTGCGCGACCGCCTGGCCGGCCGCACGGAACAGGACCCCAGCTACGAAGCCGTGGCCAGCGCCTTCGCCTCGACCTTCAACCACTATGTCCGCGCCGAGTTGAAATACGAGACCGACCTGGCCTACGAAGTCCTCGCCTCGGTCGGCCCGTGGAATTGGGAGCAGACCAACAGCTACGTCGATGTCGCCCAAACACTGGCCGGCGCCCTCACGCGCAATCCGTTCCTGAAGCTCCACGTTTCCAGCGGCTATTACGACCTGGCGACGCCCTTGCTGGCTACCCGCTACACCTTCAATCACCTCGGCGTCGACCCCGCCCTCTTGAGCAATCTTACCCTGGACACCTACACCGCCGGGCACATGATGTACCTCAACTTGCCCGACTTGAAGAAATCCAAAGCCGACCTGGCCCGGTTCATCCGCGCCAGCGCGCCGCCGGGGCCATAAGTGCTCGTGCAAAAACAAATTCCGATTTTCTCCAACCCGAAGGGTTGGTAGAAAGTAGCCGGTGGTCTCCCGCTGAGCGGGACGGGACCACCGGGCTCCCGATTCCGAATCGGGACTGGCGGTCGCACCCTGGAGGGGTGCCGAAGAATGACGTTGGAATCAGGCCTCGCCTTCGGAACTTGTTTTTGCATGAAACCTAAGCAGCGCGGCGGCGGACCTGCTGGTCATCAGCCCGCGCGCGCGGCCAGGTGGAGAACGGACATGAGCGGGCCAGAAAAGCGGAGAACGACTTCAAAGACTGTGCTCGCGAAAAGCTTTTTGCAGCCGTCCGGCTGCCTGCTGGTTTTTCTCGGCTTGATGGCGCGGGCGGCTGCGCCGGCCGCCAGTCTGGCGGCGCCAGCGGACGGCAAGGTTTACGCCGGCTCCTCCCTTTGCCGGGAGTGCCATGAAGCGTTCTATCAATTGTGGGCACCCTCGCATCACGGGCTGGCGATGCAGCCCTACGCGCTGGCCCGCACCAACCTGGTCGAGCAGAAGACCCCGCTGGAAATCGGCACCAACGCCTACCAGGCCGACGTGGCCAAAGGCGTCGTGCTCGAACGGGGCGCCGGCGCCGAAAGGCCTTACGCCCTCGCACTGGCTCTGGGCGGCAAGAACGTGTTTTATTTCCTGACCCCGCGCGAGCGCGGGCGGTTGCAGGTCCTGCCGGTGGGCTACGACCTGCGCCGCAAGGAATGGTTCGACGTGGCCCGCAGTGCCGTGCGCCATTTCGCCAGGCAGCCGGATGAGCCGCTGCATTGGACCGAATCGCCCTACACCTTTAACACCGCCTGTTTCAGTTGCCATGTCAGCCAACTGACCAACCACTACCGGCTCGAGACCGACACCTACCAGACCTCCTGGGCCGAGCCGGGCATCAATTGCGAAACCTGCCACGGCCCCGCCGCCGAGCACGTGCGGGCCGCCCGCCAAACGCCCCAGGGCCGCCCGCTCAAGGACCTCAAGCTGCTCAGCCTCGGGACGGTCTCGCCCGAGCAGATGAATTCCTTGTGCGGCGCCTGCCACGCCAAACTCTATCCGCTGACCAGTTCGTTTTCGCCCGGTGACCGCTTTTTCGATCACTTTGGCCTGGCGGCGCTCGAGCAGGCCGATTTCTATCCCGACGGGCGCGAGCTGGGCGAGGACTTCACCTTCACTTCCTGGCGGCTCAGCCCCTGCCTCAAGTCGGGCAAGCTCCACTGCGCGGTTTGTCACACCGCCAGCGGGCGCTACCGTTTCCCGGGCGCGCGGGCCGACGCCGCCTGCCTGCCTTGCCACCAGGACAAGGTCAACCACGCCGCCGCGCACTCCCGCCACCAGGCCGGAACCGAGGGCGCCCGGTGTGTGGCCTGCCACATGCCGACGACCGAGTTTGCGCGGATGCGGCGCACCGACCACTCGATGCGCCCGCCCATGCCCGCCGCCACCCTGGCCTGCGGCTCACCCAATGCCTGCAACCTCTGTCACACCAACCAGACGGCCGCCTGGGCCGACCGCGAGGTCCGCCAATGGCATCCACGCGATTACCAGGCGGCCACTCTCCAGCGCGCGGGCTGGGTGGCTGCCGCCCGGAAACGCGACTGGTCCCGGCTGCCCGAAATCGTCAACTACCTTGGCGGCCCCGGGCGCGAGGAAATCTGGGCGGCCTCGCTCCTGCGGTTGCTGGCGGGCTGCGAGCAGGAGGCCAAATGGGAGGGCATCCGGCCGTGCTTGAAAGACCCTTCGCCGCTGGTGCGGGCGGCGGCGGCGCAGGCCCTGGGCGAGGGCTTGCGGCCGGAGTTCATCGCTCCGTTGGTGGCCGCCACCCGGGATGATTTTCGCCTCGTCCGCCTCTGCGCCGCCAACGCCTTGGCCGGCGTGCCCCAGGCCATGCTCCCCGGCCAGGACCGGCCGGCAGTGAGCAAGGCCACCGACGAATTGCTGGCCTCCTTCCTGGCCCGCCCGGACGATGCCGGGTCCTACCACAACCTCGGCAACTTCCGCCTCGAACGGCACGAGTATGGGGCGGCCATAGCGGCCTTCACCACCGCCAGCAGGCTCCAACCGCGCGACATTTCCCCGCTGGTGAACCTCTCGGTGGCCTGCAATCTCGCCGGCCAGAACGACCAAGCCGAGGCCAGCCTCCGGCAGGCCCTCCGCCTCGACCCGACCAACGCGGCAATCCAGCTTAACCTCGGCATGCTCTTGGCCGAGATGGAGCGGCCGGCCGAGGCCGAGGCGGCCTTCCGCGCCGCCTTCAACCACGATCCCAAATCGGCGCCGGCCGCCTTCAACCTGGGCGTGCTGCTCTCCAAGGACCATCCCGCCGAGGCCCTCACCTGGTGCCGCCGCGCGGCCGAACTGCGCCCGCAGGAACCGAAGTACGCCTACACCCTCGCCTTCTACCAATACCAGCAGGGCCTGACCGCCCAGGCGGCCCAGACCCTGGAAAAGCTCGTCCAACAAGACCCGCCGGCCGCCGACGCCTACGCGCTCCTGGGCCGGATCTACGAACAACGAAGCCAGCCTGACCGGGCCTTGTCCCTTTATCGCCGGGCGGTCCAAAACACGAAACTGCCCGAGCCCGACCGCGCCCAATTCGCCGAGCGCATCCGGTGGCTTTCCCCGCACTCCGCCGCGCCTTGAACGCGCCCGCGCCGCCTCGCCGCCAGCGGGCAGGGGCCGGCTGGTGGCGCAAGTCAGTTTTTGAGGAGTCTTATTCAGCCCCCGCTTCAGCCGGGCGCGCGGGAGCATTTCACTTTTTTGGATAGTCCCTCCAAAACCTAATCCTAATCCTAATCGTAATCCTAATCTCCCTCGTGCAACCACCAATCAGAATTGGCTTTGATTAGGATTAAGATTAGGAGCAAGGATTAAGATAAAGAGCCAGAAAGGCTACCAAAAAAACTGAAATGCGCCCCGGGTGCGCTCGATAACATGCCGGTTGCGCCCCGGGGCGGCGCTGGCTATCTTATACCTGATTTCTTATGCGGATTATCAATCTTAACCCCGATCCCGACATCGGGGCTTCCGCCTGGTTTGTCGAGTTGGAGGGTCATCGACTGCTGCTGGACGCCGGCATCCATCCCAAGCGGGAAGGCCGGGAAAGTCTGCCGCTCTATGACCTGGTCAAGCATGAGGACCTGGACGCGATCGCGATTTCGCATTGCCATCACGATCACGTCGGGTCGCTGCCCGTCGCGCTGCGTTGTTTTCCCCAGGCCCATGTGCTGATGAGCGAACTGAGCTACTTCCTGGTCGAACGCGTGCTCCACAACTCGGTCAACGTCATGAAACGCCAGCGCGAGGAACTGGGCATCCGGGACTACCCGCTCTTCAGCCATGACGAAGTGGACGACATTGCGCCGCGATTCAAGGGGTTCAAATACAATCGCGAAATTGAGTGGGCCGCCTTTCACAAGACGCGGGCCGGGTTCCTTTCCCCGACGGTGGAATTCTACGACGCCGGCCACGCGCTGGGGTCCGCCGGCCTCATGGTGCGCGGCCAGCGCGAGACGCTCTTCTACACCGGCGATGTCTGTTTCCACGACCAGACCATCCTCAAGAGCGCCCGGTTCGAGGACGTGCAGGCGGACGTGCTCATCCTGGAAACCACCCGCGGCAACCGGGACCTGCCGCCGGGGTTCACGCGCGCAACCGAAGTGGTCCGCCTGCGCCGGGCCATCCAGCGCGCCCTCGAGGCCAAACGCTCCATTCTCATCCCCACCTTCGCCCTGGGCCGCACCCAGGAAATCCTGGCGCTGCTGGCCCTGATGCTCGGCGAAGGCGAACTGGAGCCCCAGCCCATTTTCATCGGCGGCCTCGGCCGCGTGTTCACCGAGATCTACGATCTGGAATCCCATCGCACCCACCGCCAGTACCCCAACCTCCAGTTGCGCGAAGCCCTCAACCTCGTCGTCCTCGAACCCGGGCAGGCGGAAAAAATGAAGCTCGGCGGCGGACGCATCTTCGTCCTCACGGCCGGCATGATGAGTGAGAACACGGCCGCGCACGACCTGGCCCTGCGCATGATCGGCAACGAACAGCACGCCATCTTCTTCGTCGGCTACACCGACCCCGATACCCCCGGCGGCCACCTCCGCGCCGCCAAACACGGCGAGACCTTTCTCTTCAGCCCCAGGGCCGGCCAAGTCACGCGCCGCTGCCACGTCGAGAATTTCGATCTCACGGCTCACGCCAATCGCAAGGAAATGCTCGACTTCGTTGGCCAGGCCGAGCCCCGGGTCGTGCTGCTCACCCATGGCGAGGAGGATTCCCGCCGCTGGTTCGCACAGCGAATCCGCGCCCGCCATCCCAAGCTCAAGATTCTTCAGCCCGGGCCGGGACAAGTGATCGAGGTGTGAGCCCAATCCACCGCCCGCCGCCGCCGCCGCCGAGGGGGCTCAGCCTTCAAGCAATCCACGGTGGTCGCGCTTGGCGTGCAGGATGCGGAAGATGATGACGCGCCATCTCACGGCACGGGCGGCCGTCGCAGCCGGGCTTCAACTGCTTCCCAGCTCGAGCCAGCCTGGGGGTCCTGGCGGTATTCATCCAGTTCGCGGTCCAGCATCGCCTTTTCGCCAGCGGTGGGTCGGCAGCCTGCCAACAACTGCGCTTCTTCCAGGTCCCAAATCCGCTCTGCGATTTCCTGGAGTTCGTCCGGCTTCAGCCTCGGCAGCGCCTCAAGAATTTCGGCTTTGCTCATAGGTGAAAGCTACTGCCCCGCACAGGGAGCGGCAAGCGTTCAGCGGCTGGCCTTGCCTGCCCTCTGCCCGCCCGGCGCGCGAAGCTCCGTGGCTCGATAAACACGGACACGATTTCCGGGATTGCGGTATATTGCCGGGCGGTTAGATTGTGAACCTGCAGAACCGCAGGCAATATGAAAAGGGCCGGCTGGAGTCGTTCGTTTAAGGAATGCGCGGTCAGGGAAGGCGGCGGCGCTTTTACGCTGATCGAACTGCTCGTGGTCATCGCCATTATTGCGATTCTCGCCGCCCTCCTCCTGCCGGCGCTGGCTAATGCCAAGGAGAAGGCCTCCCGCACCGCCTGCGTGAATCACAATCGGCAGCTCGCCCTGGCCATGCTGATGTACACTCACGACAACAACGACTGGATGGCCTACTGCCAGTGGCGCAACGACTTCGGGCCGAGCTGGCTTTACCTGCCGGTGGCGGGGCGCGCCCCTGATCCTTTCAACAACCCCAATGAAATGACTTACGTGGAAGCGGGTCTTTACTGGCCGTACTTAAAGAACCGGCAGGTTTATTATTGCCCCCTGGACTACACCAACAGCCCGACTTTTGTGAAGCGGATACAACGGGTGTCGAGTTACGTCATGAACGGGGCGGTGTGCGGCTATGGGGATCTTAATGCCAATTATCCCCATGGCCGGACCTCTTACAAGATCAGCGCCTTCAATCCGGTCGCCTACGTGCATTGGGAGCCGGAGGTAAACAACTATGGCGGCTACTTCGCTTATAACAGCGGCCTGGATGCGAGCCAGTATCCGAATGATGAAGAGGGCATCGGCAAGCGCCACCGCAAAGGCGCTGTGATTACCGGCTTTGATGGCCGCGTCCACTTCATAACGCGGCAGCAGTTTAAAGAAGAATCCTTGCGCCCGGGTCCAGGGCTCCTCTGGTGCAATCCCGGACAGGCCGACGGGCACTAACCCGAAAGGCCATTCGGGACGGCTCCCTTCTTTGGTTTCGCGCCGCGGCCGCCGGGGCCAGGACCGACCTCGAGGGCCTGGAGGAAGGCTTGGGCTTGCCCAACGGTGTTGGTGCCCGGCGCGGAAGGAGCTTTAAGCCGAACCTCGATGATTCCCTGGCGCGGCGCAAGGTCGTTGAAAACCAAATCCACCGCACGATTCGGACCGCCGGCGGTCGCCGCCACGTCCAGGTCCTCCACCAGCCGTTGACCATTGATGAGGATGCTGAAGCAGTTGGTCCGGGTGTCCAGGCCGCGCGCGGCGGCGAACTTCAGCCGGGCATGGTAGCGGCCCGGCCCGACGGTGACGTTGACCCAAAACTCGTGCCCGTGCACGCCGTAGCGGTAGAGCTCCGGGTCCCGGGTCGCAGCAATGGCGCTTCTCGCGGGTTGCGTCCACCAGGAGTCCAGCGCGTCGCGCTCCGCGCCCAGACGCAGCACGAATTCGGTGGCGGGCCGCCAGGCCCGGCCCCGCGAGTCGCGGTAATCTTGGCGAGCGGTGCGGCCGAATACCATGCGTTGGGTCCCGGTCGGGCCGGTGCCGGTCGGGAAATGCCACGGCTGGTCCGCCGCCGAAAACTGCACGGCCTGGACATAGATGCGGCTGCCCGCGGAGTAGGGATTGTGCTGGCCGCGCGCGACGATGCGCAAGGTATGTGTCCCTTGCGCGAGGCCGTTCCGGTAATAGAGCACTTGCTGGTTTCGTGGGCTGGGGTTCCAGCAGTCCAGGTGGACCAACTGCCGTGCATCGTCCAAGTACACGTCGGCCAGGCCGCCAGCCGGGTCGGCCCGGCCGATGAGGCGGACCTGGTTGCCAAAGAACCGCGCGGTCATGGTGGCGCCCGGGGTATCGGCGGCGCGCAGGGTGCCGCCGGCAGCGGCAGCGTCGGCCTCGGCCGTCCATCGGCCCTCGTAAGCCAGGGCATCCTCCGCCAGCGTTGCCTGCGGGTCATCGCCGGCCACCGCGAGGTTGTGCCGGCCGTCATGCCGGATGCTGACGATGGCGTCTCCATTGGGCAGACGTTTCACGGTGTAGCCGTTGGCCCGCAAGTCGCCTCGCTTGGGCAGCGGCCGGCCGTCCGCCAGCACGGATTTCGGAGCAAAGGCCAGTCGCAGCACTTCCACCGTGTCCGTGGGCGCGTCGAAAGTCGAGTACCTGATGGACCCCGCGCCGTAGGTGATCGAGTTCACCACGGCGGAGGCGCGGACCAGGTGGTTTTCGCGGCTGGCGCCCAGCTCCTCTGGCAGCCAGCCCAGGGCCGCCAGCACCCACCGCATGGGGAGCGGGTGCGCAATGTTGAACCATTCGCCGTTCACAAGCACGCCGCCCTCGATGTTGTCCTCGGTCACGCCGCTCTCGCGCGCATCGTAGGTCTGGAGCACCAGTTGGCGATAGGCCAGTTCGCGGCCCCACGCATCGTCGGCCTGCACCGCCCATTGGGCCAGGGTGGGGGCCAGGTTCAGCGGCGCATACCAGAGCGAGCGCCCGCAACAGTTGTTGGCCTCGGGATAGGCCCAGGCGCCGCTATACACATCCCCGCCCGAGTTGGGCGCCACGCTGCTGCGGTTCAGGAAGAGCGTGAGGATATTGCGCGCGTCGGCGCGCCAGTTGGGAAAAACCTCCGGGTGGTTGAGCAAGTAGCTGGCGGCGTCGGGCGTCGTCGAGCAGTTCTGCACCGGGTTCGGCCAGTCCCAAAAGTAGCGGCCCCAGGTATCGTTCACGGTCCAGGCCGGGAGCAGTTTGTCCCGCAAATACCGCCGGCCCGCCTCGCGCGCGGCGAGCAGGACGTTGGCTTCACCCGTGCAGCCCAAGCGGATGAGTTCATCTAAGAATGCCAGAATCATGGTCACGCCGCCGGTCTGCTTGTTGTCTTTCCAAGGCGCGTCTTCCGGGTTGGCGTAACGCGGCCAGGGGTCGGCCTCGGGACTTGTATGGCATCTGGCGGCCAGCAAATCCCCCCAATGCTCCGCCGCCGCGAGCCAGCGTGTGTTCCCGGTAAGCTGGCCGGCGCGGAGCAGGCCGCGTCCGGCGGCGGCGCAGAGGTCGAGTTGAATCAGGCCGCGCGGGTCGGCCTTGGCGTAAGGATGGCCTTTGGTCGGGGCGCTGATGAACAGGCCCGGCCAGGGGTGGTCGGGCGGCGTGAGGCAATGGTCGAGCAGGAAGTCGGCTATGTATGTGACGTGCGCCACCGCCGCCGGGTCGCCGGTATAGCGGTAATAGTCCACCCAGCCGTTGAGCAGGTTAATCGCCCGCTGGCCGAGGTCCGCATTGGCCCAGTCGCTGGGGACCTTGGGGGTGATCGCCCCGTTCGAGGCAATTTGCCAAACCCCGCTGAAAACGTAATGCGGGTAGGCTGCAATCGCGTTGCTGACCGTAGTCCACGGATACCGCTTCAAGGTCTCCGCCGCGATGCGCACCCGGAAGTCGCATTGGCCGTTCAGCCCGCGATACCAGGGTGCGATGACTCCTTGCTCATCGTGCACGGCGGCGTGCGCGTAATACTGCGGCCGCGTCGTGGCCGAGCGACCCGCTTGAGCGGCAATAAAACCTAAGCCGACCAAGGCTGGCCACCGAGCCAGGGCAGGAACAACTAATTTGGTTTTCATTTCGTCTTGCGCCAGGCTTGGGCGCTGAGCGCCAGGCCAGATATAGCCCTTTGGCATCCCATATGTCCAGCAACCCGGCAGCGAACGCCCAAGCCCGGGCGCACCTGGACAGTGCCACCGGCGCTACGCGGCGCTAAGGCAAAAAGAAAACTTTACTACGCGCGAGTCGGGCATAGGATTATTCCGCGCCGCCCCGCGGGGCGGAACCGCGAATGGATTTGAAGCGACACGAATATCCGGCAGCCGGCAGGCCGATTGCGAACGCAGACAGGTTGAACTCACCGGAAAAGGTGCCGGCCGCCCGTCCCTGCCCAGCGAGCACAGGCGTTTTATGGCCTTTGCCCGTGGCTTCGGGATTCAATCGAGCAAACATCCAGGTTACAGAACTGAAACAGGAGACCCCACCCATGGACCTCCATCATCCCCTCTTGCAAGAGTTTCCGGAACATCGCGAGACGATCAAGCGTCTGAAGGAGTCTGACGACCATTTCCGGAGTCTTTTCGACGAGTACCACCGGTTGGACGACGAAATCTACCGGATCGAGGAGGAAATCGATTTCGCGACGGATCAGGAGATTGAGGAACTCAAGATGCGCCGCGCCAAGCTCAAGGATTACATCTATCACCTGATCCGCCACGCGCCGCCGCCCTGCCCGGCCTGCGCTGGAACAGGCCTGGCCGGCTAATCAAGCCGGCGGGTTTCGCCCCGCCTGGGAGCGCACGCGGGCCGCCAATGTTGTGCCGCCGGCAAGGTGCTTGGAGCGGGCGGTGGGCCAGCCTTTTGATTGAGTGGCACCGATTGCAGCCCAACCGTAACCTGTGCCTTTGCGGACTTTCTGGCCTAATCGCGCCGTTACGAATGGTCGCCGCCAGCGCCCCGCGCTCTCACCCGGCAGGGCGAGCCGATGTCGGCGGACTCCCGAGCGTAAAGAAAAGGCTGATTCACGCGAGATTATCCGCTAGGTTGGAACTGATGAAAATCGTTGATAAAATCCTGAGCCAGTTGGCAGATCTGATCAGCCGCGGCAGCTACCAGCAACTGGAGTCGGAAGGGATCGAGATCAAACCCGTGCCCTCCACCGGTGGAGACTGGAAACAGCGCCATATCGCTGTGAACGCCTTCCTCAACACGCGTGGCGGTATTCTAATCCTGGGCGTAAAGGAGGAAGGGCAGGGGCAGCCGCGGCGTTATGTCTTCACCGGCTACCGCGAGGATGCCGAGGCAAAGCTCAAGGAGTTTGCGACCCTTTTCACCGACCGGCCGGGCAACCCGCTAAATCTCAGCGATTGCTTTCCCCCGATGGAATTGCGCGATTTCATGGGCGGCCGGGTGGCCATTGTGTACGTGGACGAGCTGTCAGCGGAGCGGAAGTTCTGCTTTTACCAAGGTGTTGCATACCGGCGGTCGCTGACCGGTGAGCATAAAATTTCCGAGGCGGACATCGAAGCGCAGGAAGATTACAGGCGAGAGGCACTCCAGGCCAGGGAGATCCGCCCGCTGCCGGGGATTACCCCCGATCGCATCGACTTGGACAAGTTGAATGAGCACATCCACCACCTTAACCAGCCAGTGAAAGTCGAGACGATCAAGGCCGACCTGGCCTCAGCGATGCCGTTCCTGACTCGAAAACAGTTTGTCATCAATAATCAAATGACGACGCTCGGCATGCTTGTTTGTGGGGCGCATCCGGAGGACGCACTGCAATTCCGCTGTCATGTCCATGGCTATGTGGACGTGCCCCAGGAGATCGCACAGGACAAGCAGGACCTGATCAACAACATCATCCCGCTCATGGAATCTTCAGTCGCTTACGTCCTGCGCAATATCCAGGTTGGAGTAAGCGTCGCCCAAGGCGGCAGTCCGTCGTTGCAATACCCCGAAAGGTTGATCCGCGAAACCACTAACAACGCCCTGGCGCACCGTGATTATACCATCAACAGGCAGGTAATCATCGCTGTCAAACCCGGCGCCTACATTTCAATTCGGAATCCTGGCTCTTTCCGAAAAAACCTGCTGATCGAGGCCCCTGAGGCGGCAGTTCCGTTGCGGCGGATCATTCCCGAAGCCAAGCCGAGAAACCCCCGCCTGGCTAACGTGCTCAGGGTCTTCCGGAAATGGGAAGGCCGTGGGATCGGAATGGCCACCCTGGTTGACGTTTGCCTCCAGAATCAAATCGACCTGCCTTACTACCGGTTTTACTCAGAGGAGGTAGAACTGTTTTTGTGCTCAGGCAAACTGCTGGATGAGCGGATGGAGTGGATCCTACAATCTTTCGACGGCTACCTTGAGGGCAAGCTACAGGGAAATCCGTTGAGCGAACCGCAGAAGCTCGTCTTGGCTTACTTGATCAAATCGGAATGGGCCAACGAGCAATTACGCTACACGATCATCCTCACCCCGGACAACAATCATTTCAACGAATTGATCCCGCTGGAAAGGGCGGGTCTGATTACCAAACATCCTTCGAGCCCACCGCTCTACCCTATCTATCTCGCCGATCGCGTCCTGCTGTCGAGTAACTACCTGGAGGAGCTGAGGCAGATGTTCGGACCCGGACTTGATGCTCTCGCCCCATTTCTAAAAGAAATCCTAAGCATCGTTTATCGCTTTAATCACTTCTCGAAAGCGCATTTCGTGAGCGCCAAACAAGCCAGTTTCATATTCTGGTCCCAGAAATTTCCGGAGCAGGAAGGGATTCACCAGTTTGATGTCCTGTACCGCAAGGTCCGGCGTTCTTTTAACAAGCTCGAGGATTCAGGGTACATTAGACGTCACGAAAACAAACCCCGCTACGAACTAAACCCCGAGTTCACGAAGGAGAGACTCCTGTGAAGGGGCTTCCCGATTGTGGCGACAGGCGGGCATCGACGAATTGGTTCGAAAATCACCCCCGCCGTCGCCCCTGACCGCGTGTGCGGGCCCCGATGAAAAACACCCCTCACGACAATTGCCTGTCCTTTCTCCGATGAGCCAAAGGTTAATCCATTGTCTCCTGCCTTTAGGGATTTCGTTATGCGGCGCGGTCTCGCCGGTCTTTGCTGGATGGGTGAACGTCACTGGCAACCTTGCCAATATGCCGTCGGAATGCGGCAACCTTTGCCTGCTTTCCGTGGTTCCCGGCAAAGACGAAATCATTGCCGGTATTGCCCAGAAAGGGTTATGGGCGACGAGCGACGGCGGCATGAACTGGACGCCCCTGGGTCAAGGCGGCGGCTCCGACCTCATCGTCAACCGGCCTTCCTGGATCGTGTATGACCCGGCCAATTCCGATGTTTTCTGGGAAAGCGGCATCTATAACAGCTTCGGCGTGTATCAAACGACCGATGGCGGCCAGACCTTTCATCATCTGGGAAAGATCACTCATAACGATTATCTGAGCATTGATTTTTCTGACCCGCAGCGGCTGACTTTGCTGGCCGGCGGCCATGAGCAAAGCCGTACGGTTTGGAAATCGGTGGATGGAGGCCGGAACTGGGCCAATGTCGGGACCAATCTGCCGGCCGGGACGAAATTCTCTTCCAATCCGCTCCTGGCCAGCGCGTCAACGTATCTGGTCAACGCCTCGGGTTATGGCGTCGGCACCGGCGGAGTTTATCGTACAACCGATGGCGGAACGACCTGGACCTCGGTCTGCACCTTGGAGGCGAACGGCATTCCCCTGGCCGCCTCAGATGGCACGATCTATTGGGAACTGATCTATGATCGTGGGGTCATCCGAAGTGCTGACCAGGGACAGGCCTGGGTTCAAGCATGCGGTTTCGGCGCGATCAAGGGCGCTCACGTGATCGAACTCCCGGACGGCAGACTGGCCGCGGTGGGAGCGAATTGCATCAAAGTGTCTTCAGATAAAGGCTCGTCCTGGGCACAGGTTGCCGAACCCACCCCAATCCAGGCTGCGGGAGTGGTCTATTCTCCGGAGCGGCAGGCCTTTTTTGTATGGCAATGGGATTGCGGCAATAAAGTGCTCCCCAATGCCATTTTTCGTTGCGATTATCCCACAAAGTAAGACTGCTTCAACGTTATAAGGTTGTAACGGTGTAGCTTTGTAACTTCGTGGCCGCGTCGCTTGGTCACTTCCCTTTGAGGATCGCGAGGCCAAAGTCGCGGTTGAGCTTGGCGATGAAGTTGAGGCTGATTTCCTTGGGACAAACCGCCTCGCAGGAGCCGGTGACCGTGCAGTTGCCGAAGCCCTCGGCGTCCATCTGGCGCACCATGTTGAGCACGCGACGGTCCTTTTCGGCTCGGCCCTGGGGCAGGAGGTTCAGATGGGAGACTTTGGCGGCGACGAAGAGCATGGCGGAGGCGTTCTTGCAGACGGCCACACAGGCGCCGCAGCCGATGCAGGCCGCCGCGTCCATCGCGCGGTCGGCGACGTCCTTGGAGACCGGGAGGGCGTTGCCGTCCGGGGCGCCGCCCGTGTTCACGGAGATAAAGCCGCCGGCTTGAATGACGCGGTCAAAGGCACTCCGATTGGTGCAGAGGTCTTTGAGCATGGGGAAGGCCCGCGCGCGCCAGGGCTCGATGGTGATGGCCTGGCCGTCCTTGAAATGCCGGAGGTGAAGCTGGCAGGTGGCGGTGCCGCGCCGGCCGCCATGCGGGAGCCCGTTGATGACCAGGGAACACATGCCGCAGATGCCTTCGCGACAATCCGAGTCGAAGGCAATCGGTTCCTGGCCGCGCCCCAGGAGCCCTTCGTTCACCACGTCGAGCAGCTCCAGGAAAGACATGTCCGGCACCACGTTGCTCGCCTCGTAAGTCTCGAAGTGGCCGGGGGTCTGGCCGTTCTTCTGCCGCCATACTTTAAGGGTCAGATTCACTTGTAGCTCCTCGTGCTCATCTGGACGGCTTCATAGACCAGCGGTTCTTTGTGCAGCACCGGCGGCCGGTTCGGGCTCTGGTATTCCCAGGCGGCCACATAAGCGAAATTCTCGTCGTCGCGCCGGGCCTCGCCGTCGGGCCATTGGAATTCCTCGCGGAAATGCCCGCCGCACGATTCGCGGCGATGCAGCGCGTCCAGGCAAAGCAGTTCGGCGAACTCCATGTAATCGGCCACGCGCCCGGCGTATTCCAGCGTCTGGTTCAAATCGCCGCCCTCGCCGGGGACATTGATATTCTGCCAGAATTCCTCGCGCAGTTCGGGGATGCGTTTGAGCGCTTCCTTCAGGCCGCTTTCGTTGCGCGCCATGCCGCACTTCTCCCAGAGCAGTTTCCCCAACTCTCGGTGCAGCGACAGCGCCGTCCGCTTGCCCTTGACCGACAGCAGCCGCGCGATGAAGGCTTTGACGTCCCCCTCGACTTTCTTGAACTCGGGGTGGCTGGCGGTGACCTTGGCCTGTTTGACCGAGGCGAAGTAGTGGCCCACGGTGTAAGGCACAATGAAGTAGCCGTCCGCCAGGCCCTGCATGAGCGCGCTGGCCCCAAGGCGGTTGGCGCCGTGGTCGGAGAAGTTCGCCTCGCCCAGGACGAACAGGCCCGGCAAATTGCTCATCAAATGGTAGTCCACCCACAGTCCGCCCATCGCGTAATGGACCGCCGGGAAAATACGCATCGGCACCTGGTAGGCGTTCTCGCCAGTGATCTTCTCGTACATGTCGAAGAGGTTGCCGTAACGCTCCCGGATGACCCCCTCGCCCAGCCGCTTGATCGCATCGGCAAAATCCAAGTAGACGCCCAGCGCCCCCGGCCCCACGCCGCGGCCAGCGTCGCAGGCTTCTTTCGCCGCCCGCGAGGAGATGTCGCGCGGGGCCAGGTTGCCGAAACTCGGGTACTTCCGCTCCAGGAAATAATCGCGGTCGGCCTCGGCAATCGCGCCGGGCGGGCGGGGGCAATCTTCCTTGCGCTGGGGCACCCAGACCCGGCCATCGTTGCGCAGGGACTCGGACATCAGGGTGAGTTTGGACTGGTGTTCGCCGCTGACCGGGATGCAGGTGGGGTGGATTTGCGTGTAGCAGGGGTTGGCAAAGAAGGCACCCTTCTTGCAGGCGCGCCATATCGCGGTGACGTTGGAGCCCTTGGCGTAGGTGGCCAGGAAAAAGACGTTGCCGTAACCGCCCGTGGCCAGGACCACGGCCTCGGCCGGGTGACAGGAGATTTCCCCGCTCAGGAGGTTGCGGGCGACGATCCCCCTGGCCTGACCGTCAATGACCACCAGGTCCAGCATCTCCGTGCGCGAAAACATCTGCACGGCCCCCAGGCTAATCTGCCGGCACAGCGCCTGGTAGGCGCCCAGCAGCAGTTGCTGGCCGGTCTGGCCGCGCGCGTAGAACGTGCGCGAAACCTGCGCCCCGCCGAACGAGCGGTTCGCCAGCAGCCCGCCGTATTCGCGGGCGAAGGGCACCCCCTGCGCCACGCACTGATCGATGATGTTCCCGCTCACCTGCGCCAGCCGATAGACGTTGGCCTCGCGCGACCGAAAATCCCCGCCCTTGAGCGTGTCGTAAAACAGCCGATAGACGCTGTCACCGTCGTTCTGGTAGTTCTTGGCGGCATTGATGCCGCCCTGGGCCGCAATGCTGTGGGCGCGGCGCGGACTGTCCTGGAAACAAAAGCATTTCACCTGGTAACCCAGCTCCGCCAGCGAGGCCGCCGCCGAGGCCCCTGCCAGGCCGCTGCCGACCACGATGACCTCGAATTTGCGCTTGTTGGCCGGGCTGACCAGCTTCAACTCGAACTTGTGCTGGTCCCACTTCGCCGGGAGCGGGCCGGAAGGGATATGTGCGTCCAGTTTCATGTTAGCGCTTACTTGCCGTAGCCCAGCAGAATCGCCACCGGGATGGAGCTATAGCCGAGAAAAACCACGACCGCGACGACCACCGCCAACCGGTCCAGCCAAGGCCGGTAGGCGTCGTTCTTCCAGCCCAGGGACTGGAAGAGGCTGCTGGCGCCGTGGCTCAGATGCAGGCAGAGCAGGCCGAGGCCCAGGACGTAGAAGGCCGAGACCCACCCGTTGCTGAAACCCACCACAATCATCCGGAACACGTCGTGCCGCTGCTGCGGGTCCAGGTACGTCTCGAAATCCTGGCCGGTAAAATTGATGGCGCTCGCCTCGACCGTGTAGTGCAGGAGGTGATAGACCACGAAAACGAAGATCATCAGCCCGCCCACAAACATCCACCGCGAGGCGAAGGTCGAGCCGACCGGCTGATACCGGGCGTAGCCCACCGGCCGCGCCGCCCGGTTCTCCAGCGTCAGTGTCACCGCCGACCACAGATGCAGCCCCAGCAGGAGCAGCAGGACCATGCGCACCGGCCAGAGCAGTTCCACGTTCGACTGCAGGAAATGGCCGTAGCGATTGATGACCTCCCGGCCCAGGAACACCTGCAAATTGCCCGCCAAGTGCCCCAGGACGAACAGGAACAGGATGCATCCCGTCGTCGCCTGGACGTACTTCTTGCCCAGCGACGACCCAAAAATGTTCGTGATCAGTTTCATCGGCCAAAAAACCGCCCGCCGCCCCCGTCTGGCTCAAGACGGCGCAAGCGCAACAATCTGATGATATCCCGGCCAGAGTCAAGCAAACTAAAGTCATTTTGGGCAGAGGAAACCATATAAGTGACGCTTACCTATCGCCCATATCCTCACAGACCTGGCCCGCCGGCGAGATTACAACTCCAAACCAGCCGCCGCCGCCGCCGTCGCGGCCGGGCCATCGGGGGGCCGCCATCCCCATGCGGCGAAAAATCCGCCGGTCGATAGTGGGGCAGGCGTCTCGCCTGCCTGCCTTTGATTGATAAATCGCTGGCGGCAGGGCGTGCCTTTGGTTAAAGTAGTGGACATGCGGGTTAACAGAGTTATCATTGAGAATTTCAAACGGTTCGAGTCCGTTCAGGTGGACCTGCGTGACTTTGACTGTTTGGTAGGCGCCAACAACTCCGGCAAAACGACCTTGCTGCAGGCCCTGGCGCTATTCGATTTTTGCACCCACCATTCTTTACAGAGGCGCAATGATGAGACCGGGCGGCCCGGTGGCGGCAGTGAAGGCCGTGGCCGCATCGAGTTACGCAACCGAACGATCGCCCCGGAGGATTTCTACGTCCTTCCGGTTTCGAATCCGATGGACATCTGGACCGACCGAAAGACCATGCAGGGTGGCAAGCAACGCCGCATCCGGGTTACGGTTGTTTTCGACACCGGTTTGAAGGTTACGGCGACGGTGAAGCTCGACTTCAACCGCTTCGGTGTTTCCATCGTGCCTTCGGACGGCTCGCAGGAGGCCCTGGCACAACTGCTGGAGTTTCGGATGGCTTACTTGCCGGTATTCTCGATGTTCCTGCCGCGGGAGGAACGCAGACTTTCGGCGGCCATTGAAGACGAGTTGGGGCGCGGCCGGGTCCACACGGTAATCAGGAACCTGCTGCTGGAAATCAAAAACCAGGGGCATCTCGACAGCCTCACCGAGATCATGCGGCGCAGCTTTCCCGCCCTGAAAGACATGGAAATCCGCTGGGACGAGGCCACGGATCGTTACATCACGGTCACCTACCATGAACAGGACCGCCCCAAGGATTTCGACATCTTCTCAGCCGGGAGTGGATTCCAGCAGTTCCTGTATCTTTTCGGTTTCGTGCTCCTCAAACGCCCCAGCGTCATCCTGCTGGATGAACCAGATGTGCACCTTCACGGTTCTCTGCAGGGCGTCCTGTTGAGCGAGCTCCGGCGTTTGGTCGAGCAAGGCAAACAGGTCCTCATGGCCACCCATTCTCGGGAGATGATTACACGTTTCAGCCCGGAAAACATCCTGGCGCTGGATCACGGCCCCCCCGCGCGGCTCGCGGTGGCATTCGACGTCTATGACACGCTGGACCGGCTCGGCTCGCTCGATCCATCCCAGTTGACGATGATTCAGGCGTACCGTCGTGTCCTGGTGGTAGAAGATCGCGCCGACCGAGACATTTTGTCGCTGTTTTGCGCCAAGTGCGTCGGCCAGAACGTATGGCAACAGATCGAGCGGCGGGTGGCCTTCTGCTTCGCGAAAGGCAACCCGTGGAAGCAGCACGACATGGCTCGACTCCGCGGGTTGCTGCAGCAAATGATCGCCGTCACAGGGCCAGCGCTCGAAATATTCGCGATCGCCGACCGCGATTATCATCCTGATCCTGACAGGTTGGAGGCTTCGCTGCCGGCGGATCACATCCGGTGGCACATCTGGCGGCGTACAGAGATCGAGAATTACCTGCTCCATCTGCCCACCATAGCGCGGTTGGTGGGTGGCGATGGCCGGCAAACGACATTCGACGACAGGCTGCTCCGTGCCGAGTTCGATCGGCTGCTGGAAGCATCGCGCAACTCGGCGAACGACCGCATGGTGCAGACCCTCGACGAAATCCGTCACCGCGCCAAGGAGCCCTGGGACGCCGCCACGATGGCGCGGATGGCGCGCGAATTTCTTGACAAGCATTGGTCCTCGGAAAAACTTGCCCTAGCCGACGCCAAGGATGTGGTGCTGCCGGGCGTGAAGCGGTGGCTTCAGGATAAGGGCTGGGGCCAGTTCTCTGACGTAAAACTGGCTGAGATGCTGAAGCCGGTGGACTTGCCGCAAGAGATTCACGAGCTGGCTAAGGCGCTGGCTGGCTTCGCGGGGCTCCCTCCCGCTTGAGGAAAGTGCAGAGCAAAATGAGACGCGCCATGGCTATTCGCGTTCGTGGCGTCGTTGGCAGGCAACTCTCTGTCGCAACGCACGGCGGCCAGAAGGTCCACGATCGAATTGCTGCCACCCTGACTGCGGGGGAACAAGTGAAGCCCTCGCGCGGCAGGTGGCCAAGCAGAGGGGTCGCATCTCAACAATTGACAAATCGACGAGTGCGGCTTCAGTTTTTGGGTCTGCCGGCGGTTGTATTGCGGTCATGGCACGTGCATTGCGCGTCCAGCGCCAGGTGCGTCACTTCCACGTCGCGGTCGGCCGCGCATTGCCCAGGGGCGGGCGATCCATCGCCAGCACCGTCGCATCCAGAACTTCAAACTCAGCGGTTGGATACCTGCGGGACAGAACCGATTTTTGCCAATTCGCTTTCAGGCGCTCCTCGACCTGGGCCTTCTCGGTCGCGGATAACCGCCGCCACTTTACTTCGGTGACGATCAGCCGCCCGGGTTTTTCCTGGCGCACAAAGTCAAATTCCAGGCGGCCTTCCCAATACCGGGCGGCTTCCAGATGGCGGCGGCGGCAAAAATCCTCAAACACAGTCGCCGCGTGTTCATGGAGCAGCCTGGCTTTCTCTGCCGCCTCATATCGGTGCCACCGGGTGCGGTGGGGCGAAAACACCCGGAACCAGAACCGGAGCGTCGGGTCCTGAATGCGATAGAGCGTCTTCTTGGTGGACCTGGCGCTCTCGGCAAAAGGAAACTCCCGTTCCAGAATCGAGGCATCCAGCAGTTGTTGGAGTAATCGTGAGAGATTGGTTTGCCGGGTCGCCATCCTGGCCGCCATCTCGGAGGGCTTCTCCGCGCCCCGGCCAATGGTTTCCAAAAGGGAAATGGCATTCATCCCCGCGATCCCCTCATCCCGCAGAATGCGGGCTGGTTCTTGCTCCAGGTAGGGAGCGAAACCAAAAAACAACTCCTCGGCCAACTCAATCGCCGATTGCCCGGGTTCGAGAAATTCCCAATACTTTGGGATTCCCCCGACCATCGCGAAGCGGTTGAATGACTCCATGTCGGCCGGGTCCAGGTTACAGGCCTGGCAAAACGCCCCGTAACTCATCGGCTTGATCTGGAGCAGTTTTCGGGCGCGGTGGTAAAGGGGGGCCGCCCGGTTCAGGAACAGGTCATTCATCATCCGTGTGCTGGAGCCGGCCAATACTAACAGGCGCTGCTTTGCCCGGCCGTGATCCAGCCAGCGTTGAATGACACTTGGCAGGGACGGGTCCGAGGCCACCAGATAGGGAAATTCGTCCACGCAGAGAATGAATGGCCCTTTCCGCAGGCCAACCAGTTCAAAGAACTCCGCCCAGCTCTTGGGCACCAGACTCGTCTCCAACTGGCCCTTTACGTCCTGATAGGCCTGGTCCAGTTGGATTTCCTTGGCTGCCTCGATGGCCTGGCTGTAAAGTCCGCCCCGCGGTTCGAGCCAATGGACGAGCAGGCGCGTCTTTCCCACCCGGCGCCGTCCGAATACCACCAACAGGCCGCCTGATTTCGCAGCCGCATCGAGTTCCTTCAACTCTGCCGCCCGGTTCGTGAATTCCAAGTTCATGCGCTATGTACGAAGGTCATTATGTATATGAAGCATAATGTTTGGCAAGCCGAATGTTTTGCCGCGCGACACACATTCCGTAGCCCGCCGGACAAATCCGCGTACAGATCGCGCAGATGCTCCCGCAAGTCCTCAAGCGACTCGCCCTGGGTGATGTAATCCGGGAACTCCTCGCATGGGAGTGTTTGCGAACGGCGAATGGCGAACGGCGAACGGCCTTTCCCTCTTGCATGCGCTCGGGGCGCGCGCCTGCCGGCGCCAGGCAGCGTAACGCGGCAGTTTGAGCCGGCTTACGCCGGCGGCTACGGGGGGCTGGACGGGGGCGCGTGGTGACTGCCCCCGAGCGTCTGCCTGCGCCAGGCAGCGTAGCGCGGAGGTTTGAGCCGGCTTACGCCGGCGGCTACGGCGTTCGGGCTTCGGGTTTCGGCTTTTATCTTCTGCGCTGTTGGGCGCGGCGCTTGGCCTCGAGGAGGCGGCTGGTCGTGCTGGCGGGGGCGGGCTCTTCGAGGGCGGTCCCGGCCGGTTGGGCGGCCAGTTCGACGCCGGGCCGGGGCGGGCCGGGGGCCAGGGCGTCGGGGGGCTCCGCCCCCGGCAAAGGCAGGGCAGGCGTCTTTTGCGGGCGGAACAGGTCGGGGTCAGGTTGGGCGGCGGGGGCGGTTTGGCGGGAGCGAACGGCGTCGCGGCGGGCCAGGAGGGCGGCCAGGGATTCTTCGGCCTGAGGGCTGCGGGGCACGCCCTCCCAGAAGAGGAGCCAGGCCCGGAGTTTCTGCATGGCGCGGCGCAACTCGTCGCGGTCGAGTTGGATGCGGCGGACGGCGACGTCGAGGATGAAGAGCAGGACGGCAAAGCGGATGAGCGATTCCCAGAGGGCGCGGGGCTGGTAGGTTTTCTGGCGGTCGTGCGAGAAGGGGTTGAGGTCCAGGGAGGCGGGGTCCAGGAGTTTGCCCTTGCCGCTCTCGGCGAGGCGGCGCAAGAGGTTGAGATTGGGTTCGATGGCGTTGAACTCCGGGGAATAATTGACGCTGGCGCCGAGCCTTTGGGAGCCGCGCACCTGGCCGTCTTTGATTTCCAAGAGGTTCAAGTTGTAGGAGCCGACTTCCCTGGTCGGGAAACGGGCTTCATAATGGCCCGGGCCGGTCTGTTCGACATGGATGGTCTGCTTCTGGCCTTTGGGACTGACGACCAGGGCCTGGAGGTTGAGGAAATTCCGGTAATTGCCTTGTGCGTCGGAGGCGTCCACGCCGAGCACGGCCTCGCCTTTGTCGATGGTGACCTCGGTGTGGAAGTCGGCGTTCTCGAGGCGGCGCAGGCTCCATTGGGCGATTTGGGACCAGAACTGGCGGTATTTATCCCAGTTGAGCCAGAGTTTGCCCCACTTGGCCCTGGCGTCGGAGGTGAAGGCGACGGCGCGGCCGAGGCCGTATTGCCAATGGGCCAGGAGCGGGTCGCCTTTATCGGTCCAGAGGGGTGTTTCGGCGCGCGGCTTGGGGGTGGTGGCGACGTAGCCGAGGAGCTTCGGGTAATCGGCCGGGCTGATGCCGCGCACGACCTCGCTGAGGGAGCGGACCTGGGGTGTGAAGGGCTCTTCGTAAATGGCGGACTTGAGGATCACGGCCGTTTCCTTGATGAAGACCTGGGGCAGGTCATCGGGCGAGGTGACGTTGTAGGCGCGGCCCTTGCCGCGCTCGGCCATGAACTCCATGGTATCGGGCCCGGAATGGCCGGAGATGAGAATGGTGCTGACGCTGATGCGGTCGTCGACAATGGCCTTGAGCAACTCCTCGGTGGGGGCCTGGGGATCGCCGTCGCTGAAGATGATGATATGCTTGAGGTTGGCGGTGGATTTACGGAGGGCGGCGTGCGCCTTTTCGAGGGGGCCCTGGAAGCCGACCATATCGCCCTGGTTCATGCCGGCGATTTGGGCGGCGAGGTCTTTCTTGTTGCCCACTTTCTGGAGCTCGAAGACCCAGCGCTCGGTGCCGTCCCACAGCAGCACGCCCATCTCATCGGCGGGGCCGAGGGCGGCCAGCACGCCCTCGGCGCAATCGCGGGCGACCTGGTTGCCGTTGTTGAACTCCATGCCGTGCATGATGAGGACGACGGCGCCGCTGGGGAGGACCTTTTTGCTGTCCAGTTCCATGCTGAGGGGCAGGGTGGATTCGAGCGGGGTGCCGCGGTAGCTGCCGGCGGCGTAAGCCTGGTCGCCGCCAATGCAGGTCAGGCCAACGCCGAAATCGCGGACGGCGCTCTCGAGCAGCTTGAGGCGGTCGTTGCCCAGGTGGGCGTCGCCGGCCTCGACGTTGCTGATGAAGATGGCATCGTAGTTCTGCATCTCGGCCAGGGTGGCGGGGAAGCGGTCCAGGCCGACGAGGCGGTTGGTGATGTGGGAGGCCTGGAGGGCGGCCGCCAGGGGCTTGTCCTTTTCGGGGTCGGCCGAGACGATGAGGATTTGGGGATCGCCGCTGACGATGGCAAAGCCGGAGGCGCGATTGTTCTGCGGCAAGGGGTCGCCCTTGACATCCACCTGCACGTCATAGCTGTAGTAGCCGGGCTGGGGCAGCGCCTGGGGGAAGGCGAAGAGGTTCTTGCCCGCGGTGAGGTCGACTCGTTTTTCGCCGAGAAACTGCTCGTTGCGAAACAGGCGCACGGTCGCCGGCGTGGCCTGCTCGGCCTGGACGAAAATCTTGACCTCGAAGGCCTGGCCTTTTTTGAGCCTCGGGGGCACCTGGAGTTTTTGCACCGAGACGTCATTGGCGCGGGACACGCCCATCGGTACGACGTCCACGGTTACGCCAAGCTGCTGGTTGGCCCCCAGCACGGCGCTCAGGGCGTCGCCGATGTTTTCGTTGCCATCGGTCAATAAGACCAGGCGCTTCTGGCCGGTCTCCGGAAAGGCGGCCGTGCCGAGGCGGATGGCGGCGGCCAGGTCGGTCCGCTCGGTCCCCACCACGGCCTGGACCTTCTGCAAGTCCACCGCGGAACTGGGGGAGGACTCAATGCTGGCCTCGCTGCCGAAGACAATCACGCCGGCTTTGTCGAGGCTGTTTTTTTGTTTGGCGATTTTGTTGACGTAATCCTTGGCGGCTTCCTGTTGCGGGGAGGGGATGCTGTCGGAGCGGTCGAGCACGAAGAAGACGTTCATGCCCTCGACCGGGCGCAGCATCTGGAGGCCGGCCACGGCGCCGAGCAGGGCCGTGAGGACCAGGGCGCGAATGGCGAGAGCGGTCCAGCGGCGCCACTGGCTGACCTGGACGTCGCTCTTCCAGGCAAACCAGATCACCCAGGCCAGCGCCGGGGCCAGCAGCAGCAGGTAATAGGGATGGGTGAACTGGAGGTTCACTTGTGTATGAATTTCTGGACCCGGTGGTTTTGTGAATCGGCCACGTAGAGATTGCCTGCCGAATCGAGGGCGACGCCCCAGGGGTTGCTGAATTGGCCGGGGGCGGCGCCCGGGCCGCCAAGGGTCTCGAGCGGCTGATCGTTGGCGTCGAAAACCTGGATGCGGCTGTTGCCGAATTCGCAGACGTACTGCCGTCCGGCCGCGTCCACGCAAATATCGTAAGGATAGCTCAGGCCGCCCCGGCCTTGACCGGCTTTGCCATAAGCGCGCAGAAACTTGCCGTCGCGCGAGAAAACCTGGATGCGGTGATTGCACGAATCGGCCACATAAACCCGGTCCTGCGCGTCGACGCACAACCCTTCCGGCCGATTGAATTCGCCCGGCCCGTTGCCGGCCTGGCCGAAGCTGCCCAGGAAGGGCGGGGCAGGGGTCCCGCCGGCATTGGATTGGAGGGGGAGAGGTGGCAGGCGAGACGCCTGCCCCACTACAGCCACGACAGGCGGGCCGGGGGCCTGGTCCACCAGGCTGAAGCGCTGGACCCGCTCGACTGGACCGTATTCACTGACCAGGATTTCGTTCTGGGAATTCACGGCCACCGCGCGGGGCATCAGGAACTGGCCGGCGTTGGTGCCGGGCCGGCCCCATTGGCGGACCAATTGGCCCGCCGGCGAGAAATGGTTTACGCGCTGATAATGCGGCTCGACGACAATGATATTGCCCTCGCGGTCGCGGCACATGCCCTTGGGCTTGCCCAGGTCGGTCTGCGGCATCTGCCAGGAGAGCAGGAACAGGCCGTTGGAGGAGAATTTCTGCACCCGCCCGGTCATGTCCACGACGTAGAGATTGTCCTGCCGGTCCACGGCGACCGACCGCGGCTTGTTGAGCTGACCCAGGCCCACGCCGCGCGAGCCGATGACTTGCACGCGGCTGAAGAGCCGGCTTTGGAGAGGCAATTCGTTGGACGCCGGCCCGGGAGCGCAGCCTGCCAAGAGCAGGAGGAGGCAGGCGCAAAGAGGTGATGTGTGATGCGCGAGGCGTGATGCGCGCGCGCGCGCCGCGTCGCAGGCCTTCCACAGCGCCAGCGGGGCGAGGGCCAGCGCCACCAGCGTCAGGCACAGGGCGTTGACCTGCGCGTTGTGGCCGTAGTGAAGGAGGTTGAAAACCCGCAGGGCCACGGTCTCGCCGCCCGGCGGCACGACCAGGATCATGGACTCGACATCCCAAAGGCAAAGCAGGAAAACGATATACCAGGCGGCGGCTACCTGGGGCGCAACCTGGGGCCAGTGCACGTAACGCAACATTTGCCAGCGCGTCGCGCCCTCCAGCCGCGCGGCGTCGGTCAAATCGCGGTCGACCCCTTGCGCGGCATGGGCGACGGTGTTCCAACCCAGGGCGAGGTAGCGGACGACGAAAGCCAGGATGACGATCCCGGCGCTCTGGTAGAAGAGCCGCGTCCAGGGCCGATTGAACAAGGCGATCCAGCCGATGCCCAGCAGCACGCCCGGCACCAGGAAAGGCAGCCAGAGAAGCCAGCCGATAAGCGGTGCGCAACGTCCGGCACAACCAGAGGTTTGCGCCCGGTGGCGGCACTGTTGGGATGCGGCCCCAGCCAAAGCGAGGCCAATGACGACCGTGGCCGAACTGGCGGCGAACCAAACCGAATTCCATACGGCCGTCTGGCCCGCCGCCAGCGCGGCGGGCAGTTCGGTCCAGGTCCGCTTTCCGGAGACCAGTTGGAGGAGGGGCAGGCCGACGGCCAGGAGGCAAAGCAGGAGGGCGAGGGCGCCGGCGGACCAGAACCAGCCGCGCCCGAGCTGGCGGCGGAAGAGCTTTGGCGGCACCGGGCCCTCCAGCCTGGGCCAGGGAATTTCCTGCCGGCTCAACCAGAGCAGCAGGAGCAACGGGCCGAGCACGAGCGGCCAACTCAACTCCAGGGCGCCCAGGGTGTCGAAGCTCGTGTTGAAGCGGACCCACATCTCCGCCGGAAAGACCTTGACCTGCAAAATGGCGGGCACGGCAAAGTTGTTGAGCGCCAGGACGAAGGTCAGCACCGCCGCCTGGGCCAGGGCGTTTCTGGCCAGCGGCAGGAGCAGGCCGCGAACCAGCGCCCAGCCCGTCAAGGCCGGGTCGCTTTCCAGTTGTGCCGGCTCTAGTCGCTGCCAGGCGCTCCAAACGGCCAGCAAAGTGATGGGCCAGGTGAGCAAGCTCAAAATCCAGATGGTGCCGCCCGGTGAAATGATGCTAAGCGGCAGCCACGAGTGCCAGAGGCCGCTATGGCCCAGGTAACGGAGCCAGCAGTTGGTGACCAGGAACGGCGGCAGCGCCAGCGCCGCGACGGCCACGGCCAGCAACCGGTTCCGCCAGCGTCGCGGCAAGCCTGCCAGCCAGAGCGCGGCCACCAGGCCAAAGCTCACCGCCAGGAGCGTGGCAAGGCCGCTGACCAGGAGGCTGTTCTTGAGCAGGAGCCAGTTCATCTCAAAAAGATTTCGTTCAGTTTGGCCGTCGTGCCTTGGAGGTCGCGGAGGAGGCTGTCCCAGGACACTTTCAAGGTCGGCGTCGAGACGGCGCTGGCTGAAAGGCCTTCGAGCGCGCGGGCGGTGACCAAGCGTTCCACCACCTCGGGGCGCTGGAGGTAGTCGAAAAGTCGCTGGGCGGCCTCCGGGTGCGGCGCGCCCCGGGTCACGGCGACGGTATTGGGGATGAGGAGGGTTTCCTGGGACATGGGCAGGGCGGCGACGGGCAATCCGTCGCGCTGGCCGGCGGCGATGTCATCCGAATCGGTCAGGCCGACCCAGGCCTCGGCGCTGCCGACGAATCTTACGACGAGCGAATTGCCATCGACGAGGAACGGTTTGTTGGCGGCCAGGCCGCGGCACCAGGCGAGCCACGGCTCCTGGCCCCAGGCCTGGCGCAAGGCGTGGAAATGGGTGGAGGTGGTGCCGAATTGGGGCATGGCCAGGGCGACCTTGCCGCGCCAGCCGGCGTTGGTCAACTCGGCCAGGGAACGGGGAGGGGAGAAAAGGGAAAGGCGGTTGGTATTGATGACGAGGCGGCGGCTGCGATAGCCGAAGGCGGCCCAGCCGTTGGTCTGGCGGAAGACGTTCAGGGCCGCCAGGCGGCGGGTGCGCATTTCTTCGTTGCCCCAAAACACGTCGCATTGGGGATGCGCCCGCTCCGCCAGCAAGCGGTTGGCCAGACCCACGGTCTTGACCGCTTCGCTGTCATAAACGGCGCGGACCTTGATGCCGGTTTCCTTCTGGAAGTCGCGCAGGATAGGCTCGGCGTAGTCTTCGTCCTGGGCGCAATAGGCGACGACCTGGTGTCTTGCCTTGGTCAGGAGCGGGACAACCGCGGTGCAGAGCACCGCTAACGCGGCAATGAGCAGGCCGCCCCAGACCAGCCAAACCTGGCTGAACACTTCGTGCCGGGCGAATTCATCCCTCGGCCACTTGCGCTCCGGGTTCGGCTCTGGATTGCGGTTAGTCATTGATTGCTGATTTCGATTACCGTTGGAATAACCGAGGGGCGCATTTCATTTTCTTGGTCGCCTTTCTGCCTCTCAATCCTAATCTTAATCCTAATCCTAATCTTAATCTTAATCCAAATGAATCGCCTCTTCGACCATGAGAAACTGGACGTTTATCAGGAGTCTCTGGCCTTCGTCGCCTGGCTCGAGCCCCTGCTGCAAAAGCTGCCCAAATCGGGCGCCGTGCGTGACCAATTGGATCGGGCCAGTACCTCGATCGTGCTGAACCTTGCCGAAGGCAACGGAAAGTTCACCTCACCTGATCGTTGCCGATTTTTTGATATTTCGCGCGGGTCGGCTTTGGAGCGTGCGGCGGCGCTGGATGTTCTGGCCTCCCAAGGCCGGTGTGAGTTGAGTGTGGTCGTCTCCGGGAAAGAGCGGCTGCGCAGAATTGTTTCCATGCTCGTGGGGTTAATCAAAGCCAATTCTGATTGGCGGTTGCACGACGGAGATTAGGATTAGGATTAAGATTAGGATTAAGGTTGGGAGGGACCACCCAAAAAAGTGAAGTGCTCCCGTAACCAGGCCAAGAGGCGCCGGGGCCTTGATTAGCGATGGCCAATTGGCGCTCGTCACACGGTCCTCCGATGGTAGTACCACCATTCGCCCAGCAGGACGAGCAGGGCCAGGCCGACAATCGTGCGCCAGACTTCCATGTTCGCGCGTTGCATGGAGGTGGCCTGGACCTTGGAGTATTTGCCCAGTTGGAGTTCGTCGCGGGGCTTGATGTTGCTCTCGGCGGCGTCGAGCAGGTTGACGCAGAACACGGTTTCATTGGTGCCGAGGCGCAGCCGATAGACGCCCTGCTTAAAGGTGTCGCCAAAGACGAATTCGCTGGCGTTCGGATCGAGCGGCCAGGCCTTGGTCTGGCCGCCGGGCAGGGTCACTTGGGCGCTGGTCTCCGGGCGCGACAAAGCCAGCCGGAAGGCCTCGCCGGCCTTGACCAGCAACTGGCCGCCCTGGGCGTTGGCGGGGTTGAGCCACTCGACGGCATTGGCGATGAAGATGGGGAAGGAGATGCGCAAAGGCCAATTGCTTTCGAGGAAGTCGAAGCCGATCCAGACGATGCGCTGCCGGCCCAGTTCGCCTGCCAGCATGAGGGAGGCCTGCGGGGCGTCGGCCAGCGAGACCGCCCAGGTCGGCGTGCGGGCGGTAAAACTTTCCTTGACCTGGACATTATCAAACCCGGCATAACGCATCAGCGGATGTGAACTGCGCCAGTCGACAATCGGGGGCGCGTCGACGCTGGTGACGTTCTCGACCCAGTTGGTGTTCAGGACATGAATGGCCAGGACGTTGCCGGGCGGCCAAAGCGCCGGAACCACATCGTCGAGCACGACGAAATCGAACCCGGCGGGCGGGAGGGTCAGATTGGCCGCGACGGCCAGTTGGACATTGGGAGCGGCGCGCAAGGCCTTTTCCAGGAACCGGTTGCCGCGCGTCAGGAGCAGGACCTTGACCGGCTTGGGCAACAGGCTCACGATGGAGGCCTGGTTATCGGCCAGGAGGTCGTCCTTGGCCGTGAGCCGCACGGTGAAGACGCCATCGCGGGATTGGCCGGCGATAAAGACCTGGGGCGAGGTTTCGCCGGCGGGGATGGTCAGCGGGCGGGTTTCCAGCAGGCGCTCCTCGAATAGCAACTCGACTTCGGTCTCCAGGCGGTTGGTCCAGAAATTGGCGATGTTGGCATAGACGGCCCGCTGGCGGGGGTCCTCGGGATTGGCGCGCACGTCCAGCCCGGTGATGCCGAGGTTGTTGGCGTCCTTGCCGACGCGATGATAAATCAAGGGCAGCGGTTTGTTCTTGCTCTCGAACTGGGTCAACTCCGGGGCGGCGCCGTCGCTGAACAAATGGACCTCGGCATTGCGCTGGTCGCGCACGAGGGACTCGGCCATCCTGAGCGCCGAGAGCAGGCGCGTGGGGGAATCGGAGCAGACACAGGCCTGCAAGGCGCGGCGCAACAAGGCCTTCTCGCTGGTGGCGGATTGCTTGACCTCGGCATTGGCGCCGGCCAGCAGAATCACCATCTGGTCGTTGCCGGCGAGGCTGTCGACCCATTTGAGCGCCTCGGCGCGGGCCTTGTCGAAACGCGAGGGCGATTCATCGGTGGCCTGCATGGAGGCCGAGGCATCGAGGATGATGACGCGCAACTCGGCGGGTTTGACTTTGGCGGCGAAATAGGGCCGCGACAGCGCGAAGACGGCCAGGGCCAGCAGGATGAGTTGCAGCAGCAGCAGCCAGTTCTTGCGCAGCCTTTGAAAGGGCGCGCTGGCCTGGGTCTCGGACAGGAACCTGTGCCAGAGCAAGGTGCTCGAGACCAGCTTCACCACCCGCTTGCGCTTGAGCAGGTAAAAGACGATCACCACCGGGATGGCGGCGGCGAAGGCCAGGGCGGCTGGGGCTAGAAAGTGCATTTAAGCGCGAAGTGTTTTGAGTGCGGAGCGCGGACTGCGGAGTGTCCTGAGTCCTGCGCGTCTGCCAATTCCGCCACGCGCCCACAAGAACATCACGTTGATTTACAAGGCATTACAAAAGTCGCGCAAAACAGACGTTGCCAGATTGCTACCAAATAAGCTACTGTCACCCCACACAACACAATGGAACGGAAAACAGTCTGGCCGGTGAAACCACCAGGGAAACCAAGCGTGCATCTCATGCCCCGCAGTTTACCGAGGTGCTGGACGGACGCAAGCATCCCGTCTCTTCTTCCGCTTGAAGCAGTAGCCACCTCGAAACCTGTGTTCACATAAAATCTAAATCTGTCCAAACCAAATTGTGAAAACCCAATTGAATCATCTGTTCACCGCGCTGGCACTGCTGGCGCTTTCCACCCTCAACTCGCAATTCTCAAGCGCCCACGCCCAAGGTACGGCGTTCATGTATCAAGGCCGGCTGAATGACGGCACCAATCCTGCCGACGGCAGCTATGACCTGACATTCTCGCTGTTTAACGCCAGCACGGGCGGCAGCAGCCTCGCCGGGCCGGTCACCAATACCGCGGTCGCCGTCAGCAACGGTTTGTTGACGACCATGGTGGATTTCGGCGCCAGGGTGTTCACCGGCGGCAGCAACTGGCTGAACATCGGCGTACGGAGCAATGGCGGCGGCGCGTTCACCTCGCTGACGCCGCGCCAGCAGTTGACCCCGATGCCCTATGCCATCTTCGCCGAAGGCGCGAACGCGGCGGGCCTGACCGGCAACATTCCAAGCGGAGACCTCAGCGGCACATACGGCAATCCCCTCACGTTGAACAATGCGGGCAACACCATCGCCGGCAACGGCAGCGGGTTGACCGGCTTGAACGCGTCGCAACTCACCAGCGGCACGGTGCCCCCTGCTGCCTTAGGCAACGCCTGGAAAATTGGTGGAAACGCCGGCACGACACCGGGCGTGAACTTCGTCGGCACGACGGACAACCAGCCCCTGGAACTGTGGGTCAATGGCGCCCGGGCGTTCAGGCTGGAGCCCAATGCCTCCGGACCCAACGTGATCGGCGGGGCGGCCAATAACTCCGTGGCCACCTACGGCGCGACCATCGGCGGCGGCTGGGGCAACTTGATCCAGAACAACGCCGTCTTTAGCACCATCGCCGGCGGCCAGAGCAACCAAGTCCAAGGCCTGGCCAGCGGCTACGGCGCCCATTTGGGTTTCATCGGCGGCGGTCAGAACAATGTGATCGAGCCCTTTGGATATAATGCTGCGATTCTCGGCGGGTACGCCAACCGCATTCAGTACGACGGCGATGCTACCGTCATCGCCGGCGGCGACTCGAATCTGATCGGCACCAATGCCGACTACGCCGCGATTGGCGGCGGACTAGGCAACCTCATCGCCACGGCACGCACCGGTGGCGTCGTCGGCGGCGGGATGAGCAACTCGGTCAGCAGCAGGTTCGCCGCGGTGGCCGGAGGGCAGAACAACAGTGCCGGCGACGGTGCCACCGGCACTGGCAGCTACGCGTCTGTCGGCGGCGGCCTGGCCAATCAGGCCCTGGGCAGCTATTCGACGATTGGCGGCGGTCACGCCAACTTCATTTGGTCGGACGTGAGCTGGAGTGAGCTCGGGTTCTACACCAACTCCGTGTTCGGCACGATCAGCGGCGGAGAGTCCAATCAGGTCTCCGGAGGATATGGGACCGTGGCCGGCGGCGTGGACAACTGGGCGGGCCGGCAGGACTTCGTCGGGGGCGGCGCTCACAACCTTTCCGGCTGGGATGGCTATGTTTCTACGGCGTGGACAACCATCGGCGGAGGCACGGCGAACTATGTCATGGGGGCGGGGGCCACCATCGGCGGCGGGATGACCAACAGGGTCGTGGGCGGGATCTACGCCACTGTCGGCGGCGGCATCCGTAATGAGGCGGATGGCGCCGGCGCCTTCATTGGCGGCGGCGGCTACGATGGGTCCACGGTCCTGGGTAACGTAGCCAGCGGCGCCGGCTCAGTCATCGCCGGGGGCACGCAGAATATCGCCAGCGGCTCGCGCAGCACCGCCGCCGGCGGCCACAATAACTCGGCCACCAACTGGTATGCGACCGTGCCCGGCGGCGCCTGGAATATCGCGGGCGGCATGGGCAGTTTCGCCGCGGGTCAGGCGGCCAAGGCCCTCCACGACGGCGCCTTCGTGTGGGGGGACGGCAGCGTATCGAGCGGGGACATTACTTCGACAGCCAACAACCAGTTCACCGCGCGTTCTGCGGGCGGCGTGCGCTTCTTCTCCAACGCCGGCGCCACCGTCGGCGTGCAACTGGCGCCCGGCGCCAATGCGTGGAATGTGGCCAGCGACCGCAATCTCAAAGACAACTTCGCGCTGGTGGACTGCCGCGCCGTCCTCGAAAAAGTAGCGGCGCTGCCCATCACGACCTGGAACCTGAAGAGCCAGCCGGCGGACATTCATCATATCGGCCCGATGGCGCAGGATTTTGCGGCGAGCTTTGCCGTGGGCGAAGACGACCGCCACATCAGCACCAGCGACGCTGACGGCGTGGCGCTGGCGGCCATTCAGGGCTTGAATCAGAAGGTGGAGGAGAAAGAAGCAAGGATTCGGGAGCAGGCGGCGGAAATTGAAGCCTTGAAGCAAAACTTGGCCGAACTGAAGAAGCTGGTGCAAACCATCGCCGAAACGAAATGAGGCAACGATGAAAAAACGAGCATGGAAGATGGAAGCTGGCGCAGGAGGGGCGCGCAGCGTCTTGGAGTGCGGCAGTCCTCCGCCGCTTTTGACGCGTGACCAAGATTTCCTCTTACAAAGCGCCGGAGGGCCGGCCCAGTCCAAAATCTGGCGGCTCATTGGCGCGGCAATGGCCTTCGTCATGGTCGTCTCCGTGGCCGTGGCCCAATCCTATTCCGTGGACTGGTATAAAATCGCTGGCGGCGGCGGCACCAGCACGGGCGGCACATATCAAGTCAACGGCACCATCGGCCAGCCGGATGCCGGCACCATGAGCGGCGGCAATTATTCGCTGACGGGCGGGTTTTGGAGTTTGATCTCCGCCGTGCAAACGCCCGGCGCGCCGACCCTGACCATCACGCATTCCGGCAACGATGTGATTGTGTCCTGGCCATCCCCTTCGGCTGGCTGGACGTTGCAGCAGAACGGCAACCTGGCCACAAGCAACTGGACCAGCTTCGGCGGAACGGTCAACAGCAACAGCACAACCCTGAGCGTGCCCCTCCCGTCACCCAGAGGCAACCTGTTCTTCCGCCTGTCGCATCCTTGACGCTACTCGCAATCAGGGGAAAGCAAAAGTTTCCGGTTTTTTGGCGGCGTCGGAGCGTTGGGCACGCTTCATCCCGCCACGGCGGGACTCCACGCTCGACCCGAGCAATCAGATCTCGGAATTTATTTTTGCACGAGCCCTTGCTCATCCCCAAACCTCCGCTTGTCTGAGTTGCTTGAGCAACAATTCTTCCAGGGCCGTGTTCGAGCTGGCGGTGAAGAAGTTGAGGCCGCGGGCCTGGCAAAACTCCCGGAGGCGCTGGATGAAGTTCTGCACGGTTTGCTGATAGGCCTTCATGCGGTAGCGGCCGAAGGTCACGTCCTGCATGGCGCCGGTCTCCGAATCCACCAGGCGCAAATCGCCAAACGTGACCGGCGACAGCTCTTCGGGCGCCAGGATTTGCACCAGGTCCACCTGGAAACCGCGCCCCACCAGCGCCGAGAGGCCGGAGTCATACCCGGCCGGGTCGAGAAAGTCGCTCAGGACGACGGCCAGGCCGGCGTGGCGGGCCTGGAGGGCGCCGCGCCGCAGGGCCTGGTTCAGATTGGCGGCGCCGCCGGCGGTCAGGGCGCTGAGGTTGGCGAAGAATTGGAGAGCCGACCGCTTGCCCCGCACCGAGCGCAGCCCGCCCCGCGCCGCCAACTCCGCCAGGTGGGCGGCGTGATCCTGGGCGGGGTAGCCGGCCAGCTCGGGAAAGGGGATCACGCTGACCCGGTCAAAGCCTGCGAGGGCAACATAACCGATGGCGGCGGCAACCTGGCGGGCGAAATCAAACTTGCGCGGCTCGCCGAAGGTCATCGATTCGCTGGCATCGAGGAAGATTCGCACGGGCAGCTCGCGTTCCTCCTCGTAGAGTTTCAGGAACAGCCGTTCGAGCCGGCCATAGAGGTTCCAATCGAGGTAGCGAAAGTCGTCGCCCGGGACGTAATCGCGGTAATCGGCAAACTCGACGGATTGGCCGCGGGCGCGGCTGCGGCGCTCGCCTTTGGCGGAGCTCTTGGCGCGGCGGGCGGCCAGGAGTTGGAACTGCTCGAGGCGGCGGAGCAGTTCGGGGGTCAGGAGCGGGGCCGGCATAGGGCTCGAAGGTTGAGCCTCAAGCATTCACGGCCTGCACGTCCCTGGGCACGTCGTTGAGGACCTGGGTGACGATGTGGTCGGTGGTGATGCCCTCGGCCTCGGCCTCGAAATTGAGGATGAGGCGGTGGCGGAGGGCGGCGGGCGCCACGGCTTCGAGGTCGTCGAAGCTGACGTTGAAGCGGCCCTGGATGAGGGCGCGGACTTTGCCGGCGAGGACCAGGGCCTGGGCGCCGCGGGGGCTGCTGCCGAAACGGAGATATTGGGAGGCAATCGGCAGGCCCGTTTCGGTCTTGGGATGCGTCGCCATCACCAGGCGCACGGCATAATCCTTGACGTGGGAAGCGGCCGGCACCTCGCGCACCAGTCCCATCAATTCCAACAAGGCGTCGCCATTGAGCACTTTCTGGACGCTGATGGGCCTGCCGGTGGTCGTGCGGGTGAGGACCTCGGTCAGTTCCGCCGCCGAGGGATAGCCCACGAGGATTTTGAAGAAAAAGCGGTCAAGCTGGGCCTCTGGCAGGGGATAGGTGCCTTCCTGGTCGATGGGGTTTTGGGTGGCCATGACGAAGAACGGCTCGGCCAACTTGCGCAGTTGGCCGCCGGCGGTGACCTGGTGCTCCTGCATCGCTTCCAGCAAGGCGGATTGGGTCTTGGGGGTGGCGCGGTTGATTTCGTCGGCCAGGATCAGGTGGGCGAAAATCGGGCCGTGCTGAAACTCAAACTCGCGCCGCCCGCTGGCGGTTTCCATGACGATGTTGGTGCCGAGAATATCGGCGGGCATGAGGTCGGGGGTGAACTGGATTCGATTAAAGGCAAGGTCGAGCACCTCGCTGAGGGTGCGGACGAGCAGGGTTTTGCCCAGCCCGGGCACCCCTTCCAAGAGCACGTGCCCGCCGGCAAACAGCGCGATGAGCGTGCCCTCGACGATGGCCTCATGGCCGACAATGACCTTGCCGATTTCAGCGCGCAAGGCGGCGTAAGTGGCGTGGAAGGACTCGATGGCTTGTTGCGTTTCCATGGTGAGGGGTGGGCGGTGAAGCTATCAGGTTGTCTGGGGGCGGATGGGTTGACGATTCTGGCGATGAGAAATCAACATCGAACAGCGCCCGGAGACGGAAAGGGCGCCGTCACGCAGCCTCGGGCGCATCCCGACACTGCCACTAATTCCACTCTACCCGCGCGCAGCGCGGCATTCTTCCGCCCTGTAGGGGCCGAAACATACCAGCCCAGGGCAAGGCCCCTCCCGCTCCGAGCGGGAGGGGCCGCCGCCCTGGGTAAAGTGGAAAAACGGATGACCCCCCTCCCGTCCCGCCTTGGCGGGATGGGAGGGGGGAAGGGGGGAGGGCCTCCGCCCCCGCTCGGTGGCAGTGTCAGGATGCGCCACGCAGCCTCTCGTCGTTCATTTCTTGAGATCATCGAAGTAATCCCTCACCGCCCCCTGGTAAGCGCGGGGGACCTGTTCGTGGCTGAGCGCACTTTGGGCGTCGGATTGAGCGGCGGTGGCCGCAGCCTCGTAGTCCAGTTTGCTCTGGCCCTTGATGCTGACGTTTCGCAAGGTGACGCTCGGCATCTGGCTGCCGGGTGAGAATTGGCCGCGGACTTTGGTCGGCTTGAGCGCGTCGCTCAACTCGCCCTCGCCGCGGTCGGTGTGGCCGCGCGCGTCGGTGTCCGGCCGCTCAACGCCGGTATTGTCCCAACGCTCGCTCCATTGGCCGTCCCACTCGGCGTTTTCATCGGCCCAGGTGCCGACGCCGCTGCCCGGTTGGCCTCCCTTGCCAATGGTGGGTCGGCCCGGGCGGGCGCCGGCCCGCCAGCCCTGGCCGGTGCCGATGGACAGCGAGGCCTCGTTCAGGGCTTGCAGTTCTGCGGCCAGGGTTTGGGCATCGCCCATCTGCTGGGCCAGGCGCTCGAGCTCTTTGGCGGCGTCCGCCAGCGACTGGGAAGCGCCCGGCTGGTCGCCGGTCTGCATCTGTTTGCCGGCGCTTTTCAAATAGTCGGCCAATTTGCCGTAATTGCCGGCGGGAGCGACGGCCTGGGCCACTTCCTGGGCGATCTGTTGAAGCAGTTCCGGCGGGAGGTTGGCGGCCTTCAATTGGGCGGCCATTTTCTGGAGCGTCATCTGGGCGGCCTCGGGCTGGCCGTTCTTGAGTTGCTCGGCCAAGTCCTTGCCGATTTTCTCCATCTGCTGCTGGAGTTGCTGGAGGGTCTTGGCCAGGTCGCGCAGTTTTTCGAGGTCGGTCACCGAGGCCTGGAGGTCCTTGAGCAAAAGTTCGGTCTGGTTGGCCTGCAGGGCGTGGATGGCGTCGTCGAGTTCCGGCACCTGCAAGCCCAGTTCCTGGGCCTGGCGCGAGAGCGCGGACAGGGCCTTGGAGAGGTCCTCGCGCTGGGCTGCGCTGCCGAGCGAGCTCTTGTCGCTCAGGCCTTTGGCCGCCTCCTGCAATTTCTCCAGGTCCTTCTTGAGCTTGTCGAGGGTCTCAGGATTACCCGTCGGGGCGCCGAGCTGCTTTTGCAGGGATTCGACTTGCTTCTGCAGCCCGGCGGCGGTCTGGGAGTCATTGGCGGCGGAGGCGCGGGCAGCCTGCTCGAGCCGCTTGAGGGCCGGGTCCTTGCCCAGCTCCCGGAGTTCGTCTTTGAGCTTTTCCGCGACATTGGCCAGGTCTTTGAGGGCCTCGCTCCGAGTGAGGCTGGCCTTGTCAAGCCGGTCGGCCAATTCGCTGACCGATTCCAGGGCCTTCTGGGTCGGCTCCAGGGCCGGCTGCCGGGTCTCGAGGCTGCGGCGGGTCAAATCCGCGAGCTGGCGGCCGACTTCCTTGATGAGCTGCCGCTCGTTTTGTCTTTGGAGAAAGCGCTTGCTGCGGTATTCGGGCACAAAACCCAGACCGACCCCCAGGGCGAGGACCACCAGCAGCCAGCGGGTCACCTTTTTGGGGAGGCTGAACGGCAGGATGTGGCGCGGGTCGAGTTGCCGGGCGTGTTGGGCGGCGTCCGCCAGCACCAGGTCGCGCCATGCGCCGGCGTTCGGCTCCGCGGCCACTTCCAGGGCGGTGCTGAGGCGTTCTTTGAGACGCTGCCGGGCATCCACCCAGCGGGCGACTTGGCTCAGGACCGGTGCGCGCCAACCGCCGAGGACGAACCCGGCCAACAGGCCTGCCAACGGCGCCACGGCCACGCCCAGGCGCGTCCAAAGCGGCAGCGGCAGCAGGTGATACGCCCCGTCCAAGAGCAGGGAAACCACCGCCCCGACCAGCAAGCCTATCCACAACCCCCGCAACGCCCTCGCCCACCGGCGCCGCCGGGCCGCTCCCGCGAGCGCCGATTCGATAACCTCAAGTTCGCTCATGGCCTCGCCCAAACGTGCAATACTGGCGCCCGTTTGGCCAGTCCTAAAATATTTAGACAAGTCTGCCCCAAAAAAGTTCCGGTGCCTGGGATGCTCCGCGCCAGGAAGGGGGACGCACGCCCGACAGGCCGGAGATTTTCTCGAGCTAGAGTTCTTGGCCGCTAAATCAGGTTGAGTTTCGCGCCGACTGCAAATGTGCGCCGAGCCGACGGTTCCTTTAGGTGAATTGAGCATTGAGCATTGAAAAACGATCATTGGTCATTGAAGAAGGCCCGCCGATGACGCCGCATGAGTTGCCGGAGTGCCGAATCAATGACCAATAACAAATACTCAATGCTCAATTAATTTGATTCTCCGGGCAACCTCACCGGGCAGGCTCATTGCACGTAGCCGTTCAGGTGGGAAGGCACTGGAACGCTCCATGTGGTCGGGCGCCCGCGCCATACGACATGTAGCCGCCGACGTCAGTCGGCGCTGATCTTCCCGCAGACGAATAGTGCGCCGACTAACGTCGGCGGCTACCTGAATAGTTACCATTGCAGAGGCGGTCTGAGGCCCAGCCTCGCTAATTCCATTGGCTGTGTTGGCTGTATTGGGATTTTTTGTTGCCGACGGCGGGCCTTTTGGACTATCGGAGCGCGGGTGGAGGCGCGGGGTAGCGCCAGACCCAGTCGCCTGCCTGCAATTCGGGGGTTTGGGGGCCGCGGGGCTGTGGGATTTGGCGGGTCGAACGCGGAGGATAAGAGCCGCCGTCATCCCTGGCATTCCAGCCGAGGGAATAGAGGGAGAAGCGGCCGTCTTCGAGGCGCCGGTATTTGAGGGGCTGTCCGTTGATGACGTCGCGCGGCAGCTTGGGCGCGAAGCCAGGCACCAGGGCGTCGAGGGTGTCGGGATACGCCCCCTTGGCCAGGCGATAGCGCTCGAGGGCGCAGGCCGCCGTGGCGAGGTCAACATCGGTCTGGCCGCGGGCGGCTGCCAAGTGGAGGTGGTTAAGGGCCGGGAGCAGGACTCGCGAGAGCGTGCGGTGGTGCAGGAAGAACTCGAGCCATCCGCCGCCCAGCAAGCGCTCGAGGGCTTCCTGGCTGGCCGTGGCCGCCTCGGGCCGGACTTGCCGGGCGGCGAGGTCAAGGGGCGGCAGGACGTAATCCTGGAAGAGGCGGTTGTATTGGACGTGCTCTTGATAGATCCAGCCGCGCGGGGCCAATCGCAGGAGGAGAGGGGTCAGTGCCATCTCCCGCCAATCGGCGCCATCGGTCGCCCCGACCATTTCAAACCGCTCGCCGGGCGAACGCCGGACAAACTCGATTATCCGGTTGCCGAAGACGCGGTCGGCCTGAAGGGCGCGCCGGCTCTCGGCCAGCATGTCCATTTGTCCGAGCCGTTGCTGGAAGGCCTGCAACTGGCCTTCGGACCACCGGCCGTCCGCCAACCCCTCCCAGATTGGCTGGAGCAGGAGGTGGACCTCCGCCCGGCGCACCAGCCAGGAAATGAGGATCGGTTCATCCTTGGTGGCATCGGCCAACCGAAACATGAGATTGACATCCTCAAAGGCAGGGTTGGTTTGACCCAGCGCCAGTTCGGCGGCGGCGCGCAACTGCAAGACCTTTACTTTGCCCTTGAGAAAAGCCAGGTGCGGCAGGAGGATGGCGGCGGAGTCTTCCAGTTCGTAGCTGACGTTGAACCGGGAGTAAGGCCGGCGGGCAGCCGCGCGCAACTCGTCCAGGACGGGGTCGCACTCGCGCAGGTTTGCCAGCACCGCGGCGGCGGCGGCGGGGCGATTGGTGTCGGCCGCCGGGGGCGTGGGTTCGATGTACTGGTGGGCATTGGTGGCCGCATAAGCCCGCTGGCAGGCGGCCAGGTCGGTTCGCCGGCCCTTGAACCAGTTCGCCAAGCTGTCGAGCTCCGGCAGGAGCCTGGCCGCGGCCTGATACCGGGGGAAAAGGCCCTGCAGGCGGGCCAGCGCATTGGTGTCACGCCAGCGCTGTGAGCCGGGCTCGAAGTCAAAGAGCGGCGCCAGCAAGGGACTCATCGCGAAGTTCTGGTCGTCGGGCACGCGTTTGGGGATGAAGGCCATGAAGTCCAACACCTCGCCGCGGGCCTCCAATTTCCGCCGACAGTTTTTCCAGGCCTGGCGTCCGCGCCAGTACTCTTCGCCATAAAACAGGGCGACCACGGTGGCGACCCAGGCCAGTCCAATCAACCCGCGCCGGAGCGCGCGCCAAGTGAAGAGCCAGTGAAAGGGCAGCGGGCGGCGAGTGGCCGCGCCAGAGGCGGAGGTGGTGTTGGTGGTATTCATATTCAACTCTCTGTTTGCGGTTCTGGATGGTTAGGGCTAGGCCATGGCGCATAATGGTTTAAGCTCGCTCCGGCGCTGGGGCGGGAGCGCGGGCGCGGCCAGGAGCGAGTCGGCTCCCTCAGGGGAATTGACCAGTTCGGAGAGTTGGCGGCGGTTTTCGCGGACGGCCATCAACCATTGCCGGGGCGGTGTGACGGATTGTCGGGCAGCCGTTGGGGCCGGCGGGCCCGGCGGAACGAGATTGAGCAAGGCGATAAGCCCCCAGGCGGCACTCCACCCGGCGAGGTGCCAGCGCAAGGAGCGGAGGATTTGGCGCAGGGCGACCCAAGATTCGGCCTCCTGGCTGCTGGCGGCCAGCCGGGCCAGGGCCTGGCGGCGGACGGCATCGAGCCTGGGTTTGGCGGCGTGGTGGCGTTCAAACAAGATTTCACGCGGTGTTTTCATGAACTTTCCTCCTCGATCAGCTTTCGGAGCGCATGCTTGGCGTAATACAGGCGGGACTTGACCGTGCCGAGGGCAGCGCCGGTAACGGCGGCGATGTCCTCGAGGGAGAAGTCCTCGATGAAATGGAGCAGCACCACGGAACGCTGCGGCAGGGGGAGCTGATTCAAGAGCGCCATGAATTGGGCCTCCTGTTCCTGTCGGATGAGCACGTCATCGGGGCCTTCATCGAATGCGAGCGGGGCGGCGGCGATTTCGCGGAGGGCGGCCGCTTGCCGGTATTGTTTGCGCCAGCGCTGCAGGCATTTCTGGTGCGCAATGCCGAAGAGCCAACTGCCGAACTTGTCCTGGTCGCGCAGGGAGCGGATGTGCCTGGCGGCATTGATGAACGTTTCCTGGACAATATCCAGGCTGGCTTGCTCATCATGGACCAGTTCATAGGCATAAACATACAAGGGCAGTTGGTAGCGCCGGAACAAGACGTCCCAGGCGTCCGGGTCCCCGGCCCTGGCTTGCGGTACCGGCAGTTGTTCGGGTTCAGCCACTACCAGCATTGTCAACCAGTGGAATGCCACCGGCGGAAAAAGGTTCAAAGCTCAGTCCCCTGATCCTGGCCTAATTTTTCGATTTCCATAAAAAAGTGCGGCGAGCTGCATATTTTTGGTCGGCCATATTCTATAGACTTTCTGTATGTCGTTTCCATGGCTGCCCGCCTGCCTTCGCTGCACAAGACGGCCTTCGTCTTGGACCCGGGGCCTCTGCACGAAGCGACCAGCCCCCTTGCCGGCCTGCTCTGAGCGTTTCCCGCGCCTTTCGCTCGCTGCGCCTGCCGGACCTGATCGCCGCCAATCTCCGCCTGCGCAAACGCCAACGCGGCTTCTCCGAGGCCCAACTCATCGAATCGGTATCCTTGCTCCAGGCCGTCGGCGGTGAATGCCCCGAGGACATACACCTTTTGGCCGGGGACGACTGTCTGGAGCGCGGTTGGGCTATGGTCCACCCAAAGTGATGGCGGTGCGGGAGTGTCTCGACTGTCCGCCCGTGTTCATTGCCCCGCCGCCACCGCTGCCTCGGCCGGGCGCGGAGTCAATTGGAACTCGGGGACGGCCGCCGCGATGAACTTCTTCATGCGCTCGAAGGTGGCGTCTTCCTGGCCCGGGGAGCAGGGCGCAAAGCAGGCAACATAGGCCCAGCGTTGCAGCACGCCGGTGCGGACCAGGTCCCTCACCATCCACCACATCCGCTGCGAATGCCGGGCGGTCAACTCCCCATCGGCCACAAACCAGTAAGCATAGATGGCTCGCGGCGCGTGTTTATCGTCGCTGGCACTGCCAACGGCGGTGGTCACCAGTTTCATGACCGGCAGGTCGTACGGCCGGGGCCGCTCGATATGCACCTGCTCTTCGGTGGAGAGCGCATCCTCGATTCGCAGGCCCGAACCGCCGAGACAATACTGCGGTTTGTGGAGACTGGTCCGGTCGCTGCCCATCAGGACCACGTTCAGTCGAATCCAGAAATCGTCCGGCGCCGTGTAGAGGCGCTGTCCGAAGCTCGTGTCGGGCGGCAGGAAATCGAGCACCAGTTTCCCCACGTCGATGGCCGTGGACTTGTAATCGAGCACCCGCTCTGGCAGCTCGACTTGGAGGCGGCTGCTGCCGGGCAACGGGCTGGTTTTGACGCCGGGCCGCCCAAGCTTTTGGTGCGCCCGCAGATGGGCGAGCATCCCCGCCGCGCCGGCCATCATCGCGAACACGACGGCCAGCATCAGCCATTTTCGCCTGTTCATAGCGTTTTCGTGTCCGGTGGTATTGGCGTCGGCGGTGGGCGCTCCCGCAGCCAATGACCCACCAGCAACAGCCCCAGGAACGCCAGCAGATAAGGCAGCAGGCTGAACACCCCCAAGGGACCGCCTTCATGCACGCGGTTGCCGGCCGCCTGCCCGGCCATCTCCGCCGCGATCACGATGGCCAGCATCCGCCCCAGATTACCCAGGACCGCCAGCGGAAAGGCCACCGCCACCAGCAGCCCCCGTTTCCACCACCTGTGGAAGGAAACGAACGCAAAGACGGTGGCCAAACCCACGGTGGCGATCAGGCTGCGCAGGCCGCTGCACGCCGCCTCCACTTCGTATTGATAATGGCCCGTCGGACTGATCAGCGCCGTGCCCCGGCGCTGAACATCGATCGCCAGGAAAGTGTTGCACACAAATTCCACCAGCCGGCAAACCAGCAGCCGGAGGTTAAAAGTGATTGGCTGCGCGAGGCTGCCCAGCGGAATACAGAAGGCCAGCAGAAAGAACGGGAAGAAACCGCCGCGCAGCCAGGCCGGCCCCCACGCCAGGCCCATAACTCCATAAAGCCCGGTGAGCAAGGCCACGATGGAGAGCTTGGGCTGCTGGACCAGGAAGGCGAACACGTGGAGCAGCAACGCCGCGCCGATGACCAGCAATCCCGGCGGCCATAGCCGCAACGGCAGCGCCATCAAGGCCTTGCGTTTCCACCAATACAGACCCAGCACCACAAAGGGCGCCAGGATGCAGTGCCCTTCCTCGCTTTCGCTCAGCCAATGCCCGACCGCGTTCAGGTTCAAGGTCCGCAGCCATCCAGCCAGGTTCGGATGGTAGGCACTTAGCATGAACGAGAACAAGGAAGGCGAATGCACATAGCCGAGCGTCGAACTGCCCAGAAAATGGAACAACGCCAGCCACCCCGCCAGCAACACAAAGAAAAAGCCTTTGTTGGGCAGCCGCTGCCAGCATTCCAGGAAATCTATCCGGAAATCCTCAAGCACACCGTTGGTCGGTGGTCGTTCCATATCCGTGCGCGAATCCGTCATTAGTAGATAGGAGAAGCGGGTAATCCGCTCAATCAAATTCCCCCGCCCCTTCAGTCCCGCAGCCGCACGACGTACCAGGCCTGCGGTCCTTGGGCCACTAGTAACGTGGCGGTCGTGCTCGCCACCAGCTCCGCCCCCGTCCGCCGCTGCCAATCCGCCAGCGTAGTCTGCTGCGAGGCCAAAAACGCGCCCCCAACCACAAGGTAGCGAATGTGCCGCTGCCGGATCGCCGCGCCTGCCTCCGCCAGCAGCACATGTTCCACCCGCCGCTCGAAAAACGGCCGCCACAGTGAAATGTCGATATCGTTGCCGTCGGCCAGAAACCCGACCACCCTCAATCCGGGCGGCAGCAGCGCCCGGACGTTGGCCAGCGGGTCGGAACGAGCGGCGTACACCGCATACACATTGAGGGCCCGCCCCAGCAACCGCTGCCCGGGATGACTGGCGAGCGCCTTTGACAAAACCCCTTGGGCCGGCCACAAAGGCCGGCCCGGGGTCAGCACCAGAACCAGCAAGGCGAGGCCCAGCCCCGCCCCCGCCATGACCCGCCACCAGCGCCGCCGAACGATCTCGGATTGCCGCGGGCTCAACAGCAATAAGGGCAGCAGCAAAGGGTAGTAAGGAGAAATCAGGCGCGCCCCGTCCTGCATACCCGACTTGACGCAATACGCCACCAACGCCACCCACGCACCGACCATCACGCACCATCGGAGCCGGGTCGGAAGGGCAGCCCTCCCGAAAACCGGGGCCGCCGCCTCCGCGCCACGCTCCGGCCGGGACACGCTCCGTCGCGTCGCTGGAATGAGCCGGGCCAAAAGGTGGAACGTCGTGCAACGCCTCCCCGCCAGCCCCGCCACGAGGGAGACCAACACCAGCACGCTCAGGCCGAAACCCAGCCCGGCCCAGTCTTCCGTCGGCAGTTCTTTGACCTGGTGAAACCCATTCTCGAAATTCGCCTCCAGCGGGCGCGCCAGCGCCGGTGGCAAGACCGACAGGGCGGAGGTGTTCCACCAACCCGCGGCCGGGAAGATGGGCGGCACCAGGTTATGCAGCAGAAGCAGGAACCCGTTCCCCCAGAGACCCACCCACGGGTTCTTCATCTCCATGCCGGCGCGTTCAAGGCGCAGTCCCGACCAATCGCCGCAGTAATGCAGGTTCAGCGCCGCCGTGGGCAGGAACGAGACCGTAGCCGCCAGGAGCAACACCCCGACCGTGGCCGCCAGCCGGCCCTGGAGACGGGGCGCAGGCACAGACTCGCCGCTCACCGCCGATTGCAGGAGACCACGCGAGGAGTCTCCGACTTTGATCCGGGACGCTGGCATCGCCCCATCGCTCAGCCTGGCCGCCACCAGGATCGCCCACGGCAATAGCAGCGGCAGGTTGCTGGCCTTGGCGCCGGTCAGCAGCGCGGCCGACAGCAGCGAAAGCCAGAGTTCACCCGGGCGGCGCGAAACCCAGGCGCGGCAGCCAAAATCCACCGCCGCCAGGGCATACACGGTGGGAAATGCATCGTTGGCGGCGCTGCCCGCCTGGACCACAAACGTATAGCCGGTCGGCACCAGCCACATCCAGTGCCACGCCACCCGGGGCCTGACGCCCAGCCGCGAGAACACGCTGAAGATCAGGCCCGGCAGCAGCAGGAAAGGCACAAAGTTGAGCAAGAATAAGGCGCGGTCTGATTTAGTGAACAGCAGCAACGGTGCGCTCAGCCACTCCATCCCGCAGGCGCGGTCGTTCAGACGCGGACTGATCGAGTGAATCCAATGCCACCGCCCCTCCGCCAGCCAGTGCAATACGCGTGGTATCCGATACGTGAAGGCGGTATGGGTCGAAGGCGGGTAAAGCAACCCCCCGAGCAGCACGAGCGCGGCCAGGGCGGCAAAACACAAGGGCAAAGGCCTCCGGAACCGCCGCCGCAACCGCCGCCAGCCAGTGCCGATTGCCGCTCGGCGACTCACCGGCCTGCACCCCGGGCGCGCACTCCGTCTGGGCGGGCTTCCGCGCCCCCACCACCCTAATAACCTGCCGGTGCATCCGAGCATGGCAGCAACGATTACAACCGCGTAGCCGGAGCGATTCAACTGTCCCGCGGCGGACAAACCCCACCCCGCAACACTCGCGAGCACTGAAACCCACAGCCAGATTCTAACCGCCATAATGCCCCACCGTAGGCAGACCCGCGAAAACCGTCAATGGTGATTGGTATGCCGGGAGCCTGGACAAATGCGGTCCATCCCTACAAGTTTTTCGATTCAACTTGACCCGCCGGGGCGGACCCTGGAACCTGCTGCGCGATATGGCGGTCAGGATCGGCTTCGTATTTCCAAAAGACTTCCGCCCGGCGAATGAACGCGTCGCGGCGCTGCTGGCGGGCTGCGCCCATTACGGGAGGTTCGACCGGCCGCTGTTCGTTGCCGGGTACAACGAGTTATGCCGGGTGGACCTCAACGGGAGAAAGGTCCTCGAGCTCTGCTGCGGGGCGGGTGAACTGGCACGCGAGCTGGGACGGGCTTTTCCCAAAGCGGAAGTGACTGGCCTGGACCGCTATCCCGATGCCGGGCGCGCCATCCGGGAAACAACTGCCGCCGGAGGGCCAGGCAATGTGCGTTTCGTTTGTGGCGACGCATTGCACCTGAAGGAGTTTGCCGACGCCACGTTGGACCTGGTCTACGGCCAGGCAACCCTTCACCATCTGGCCCATGAAACCGAGGCGGCCGGGCAGGAATTTGCGCGCGTGCTAAAGCCAGGCGGCCGCCTTGTGTTTATCTATGAGCCTTTCGGCCACAATCCCATCTGGGCCATGATTCGCGCCTATCGCATCGCCAAGGCCCGAACGGTCGATGAAAGCAACGTCGTGATGGGACAACTGGAGCAGGTCGCCCGCTCTTTTGGCGTCTGCGAAATCCAGCCGTTTAATTTCCTGGGCTACCCGTTCAAATACCTGGGACGCCTCGCGGGCCAGTCCGCCATTGATTTCATATACCGGTTGGACGAAGGCCTGATGCGGCGCTCCTCAAGTTGCGCTCTGCGTGCGGCCAATTTCAATGTGGTCTTTACGAAGTGATGGGAGCGAGGGAAATGCCTCTGTGACGGCGGGGCAGCTAGCCGGCAACCGACCAGCGGCGGCGAAAAGCCCGCACTATAGAACCCGGGATGGTGTAAGGGTCTCTGAATCAGATGGTTGCGATGATTTTGGGCGGTTAGGGCGCGGATTTTGGGCGGTCGCGCGCAAAACGCAAGGAGGCCCGGCGGAGTCTCCCGGACTTTTTTTTGTCGCCATGCGCTAAGGCGAGGATTTGGGTCGCTCATTCTGGAATTGACACGGCAGAGGACTTGGCGTCACGAATGGTGCGTCGGGAAAAGAAATCTCTTTCAGACTGCACCCCGAACTGGCATGATCCAGATCCAGGTTGGGCAATCGAGTCCTGCTTGGGCGTTCGAAAACCTCAACACGGACCGGCACCATGCAAATCCGCAAGCGCCATCTGTTCATAGGATTGCTTCTCGCGATCCTTGTTGTCAGCGCAGGTTTGCTGACTCTCCGGCCTCGTGACCCGCTCTTCCGCGGGAAGCCCGAGAGCTATTGGATCGAGCATCTCTCCTACAGCGACGAGGAACAAGTCAAACAGTGGCGGGCTTACGGCCCGCAGGGCGTCCGGGTACTGACTGAGGCCTTGCAGGGAGCAGATCACCCGGCAGAGAGGGTCTATCGCCGGGTCTATCCAGGGATGGCGCGAGTCCTTCCCGGCGGTCTGCTGCGTGTGTTTCCCGCGCCGCGAATGGACCTGACCCGCAGCACCCGGATGCGCGTGGTTGACCTGCTTTCCAGGTTGGGCAACGACGCCAAGCCCGCTATCCCGGCGATGGCCCGAGCACTCCGGGATGAGGATTCCTCGGTGCGGCAGATTGCGATCAGCTTCTTTACCTGCGGCGAGGACCGGAACGCCCCGCTCAATCAGATGGACAGGAGGACAAAGAGCAAGCTGCTGCCGGAATTCATTCGCGCCATGCAGGACGACAACTGGGGCGTGCGGAACAATGCGGCCGTTGCGCTGAGATACTATCCGGAGCAGGGGCAGGTCGTGGCGGCGGTCCTGGCCAAGGCCCTGAAGGACCCCGTTCCCACGGTCCGCCAGGTGGCGGCCGAATCGTTAAATCGGGTTGCCCCCGACCGAGTCGTCGCCGCAGGAGTTGTTCTGGCCGTTATCGGCGTGTTGAGACATCCAGATGACCAGATCGCTTCCCGCGCCGCTCAACTGTTGGGAGAGATGCGAAAAGAGCCCTCGCTGGCAGTCCCCGCCTTGCTCGAAAGCGTCCAAAGCGCGAACAGCCTCGTCGCCGCAACCGCGGCCAGGGCGCTCGGCAATTTCCCGGAGCAGGCTGACGTTATCGTCCCCATCCTTCGGAAGGTCCGTGACAACACAAACAGCGCCGTTCCGCGCTGGGCGAGCGCCGTGGCGCTCAAGGAACTCGACCCGACCGCGGCCGCAAAGGCCGGGGTGAGATGAAAACCATGCGCAGGCGTAGCCCATGGCCAGAGCGCGGGAACACCGCGCTTCGACAATAAGAGTCCCGTTGTTCGGTTTTGCCCCCAGCGGAGATTGATTAGCAGAAGAATTCATTTGGGTGAAACTTCCGGGCCAGGTTCCGGGTATAATGAAGCAGCGCAGAATTGACCTTAAGGCTATGAAGACGAAATCTGACGGGACAAACCGCTGGCTGGCGGCGGGACTGCTGATGGCGGGTTGCTGGGCCGGAGCAGCGCTGGCCGGGCAGGAATTCAGGGAAGAAATGCACCAGACCTATCCGCTGGCGGCGGAGGGGCGGCTGAGCCTGGGCAACGTGAACGGCAGCGTGCGCATCAGCGTCTGGGACCGGCCCGAGGTGAAGCTGGACGCGGTCAAGCGGGCGAGGAAACAAACGGACTTGGAAGTGGTGAAGATCGAGGTCGAGTCCAAACCCGACCGCCTGGCCATCCGGACGAAGTACCCGGAATCCAAGTCGTGGTGGGGCTGGAAAAGCAGCAACTCCGCCTCGGTGGATTACACGCTCAGGGTGCCGCAATCGGTCCGGCTGGAGGACGTGTCCAACGTCAACGGCCGGATCGAGGTCGACGGAGTGCGGGGCCAGGTCAAAGCTTCGACCGTGAACGGAGCGCTTAGTGCCACAGGGCTGGCCGGCACCGCCGGGCTGTCGAGCGTCAACGGCACGGTTCGAGCCGGTTTTGCGAGTCTGGAGGGAGTGAAGTCCGTCTCCGCGAGCGCGGTGAATGGCGCGGTGGAACTGGACCTGCCGGCCGGGGCCAATGCCGATCTGTCGGCCAGGACCGTTAACGGGAGCATCACCGGCGATGTGAGCGTGAAGAAGAACTGGCCGGTGGGCGCCCACGTCACGGTCCGGTTGGGCGAGGGCGGGGCGAAGATCAACCTCAGCACGGTGAACGGCGGGGTGCGGATTCATTTGGCCAAGGCGCAATGAAGGCGCGTCGTGGACTGGTGATTCCGGCCCTGGCAGTGGTGCTCCTGGCGGTTGGGCTTGGGGCTGCAACGCTGGGGCTGCGGAAGGCCAAGGCGATACCGGCCGAGAAGATCGTGACGGTGGAGCGGGGTGACGTTGCTCGGTCGGTGGTCGCGCGGGGGAAGATCGAGGCGCTTTCCAAAGTGCAGATCAAATCCAAGGCGAACGGCATTATCAAGGCGCTGCTGGTGGACGTGGGCGATAGCGTGAAAGCGGGGCAGGTGCTGGCGGAGTTGGACAAGGAAGATTTGCAGGCGCAGGTGCGGGAGGCCGAGGCGACGCGCGACGCCGAGGAGGCGAACCGGCAGGCGGCAGTGGCCGGGGAGGGCAGGGCGCGCATCGAAGCGGCTAATCCCGAGTTGGAGTTTGCGCGCCGCGACTACGAGCGGGCGGAGGGCCTGTTCAAGCAGAAGATCGCCTCGCAGCAACAGTTGGATGATGCGAGCCGGGCCTACGAGGTGTCCAGGAACCGGCAGCAGTTGCTCGAGGCGTCCATTCAGAGCGCCGGGGCGCAAGTGGAACAGGCCCGGGCGCGGGTGGCGGCGGCCAAGGCGGCCCTGGAGCGGGCGGAAGAGAGCCTCAGCTACGCCACCATCCGGGCGCCCATCAGCGGCCTGGTGCTCGCCCGCAACACCGAGGTCGGGGACGCGGTGTCTTCGATTCTGAACCTCGGCAGCGCGGCGACGCTGATCATGACCCTGGGCGACTTGAGCACGGTCTATATCCGAGGCGAGGTGGACGAGGCGGACATCGGCAAAGCGGCCTGCGGCCAGCGGGTCCGGACCAAAGTCGAGTCGTTTCCCAATGAGTCGTTCGAGGGGGTGGTCAAGCGCATCGCCCCGATGGGCAAGGAGGAAAACAACGTGACGACCTTCGAGGTGCGGGTGTCGATTGCCAACCCGGAGGGGAAGCTGCGCGTAAACATGACCGCCAATGCTGAGATCGTGCTGGAAGAGCGCAAAAAGGCGCTGCTCGTCCCCGAGGCCGCGCTGGTGTATGACAAGGACAAAAACGTCTCGGCGCAGCGCCTGGACCCCAGGGCCAAATCCGGCTGGCGCAAACTGCCGGTCAAGGTCGGCATTTCCAACGGCCAGCGCACGGAGGTGCTGGCCGGGCTCAAGGAGGGCGACCAACTGGTCTTGCCATGACCTTTACCGGGGAGCTGGTTGTTCTCCTATTCCTAATCCTAATCCTAATCCTAATCTTAATCTTAATCTTAGTCCTAATCCTTCTGCTAATCCTGCTCTTAATCCTTCGTCTTGCCATGACCTTTACCGGGGAGATCATTATTCAGACGTTGCGCAACATCTGGGCGCACAAGCTCAGAAGCCTGCTCACCATGTTCGGCATCTCCTGGGGGATTGCGTCGATTGTTTTCATGATCGCCATCGGCGAGGGTTTCAAGCTCGGCTACCGCCAGATGCTTTCCTCGCTGGGCACCGATCTGGTCATCCTGTGGTCCGGGCGGACCACCCAGCAGGCCGGCGGCCAGCGGGCCGGGCGCGATGTCCGGTTCACCTACGAAGACGTGGGGGCGATCCGGCGGGAATGCTACCTGGTGCGGCACGTCACCGCGGAGTTGCAGAGTTCTTTGCCGGTCCGCAGCCGGTTCAACTCGGGCGCGTTCTCGACGCACGGCATCACGCCCGTCTATCAGCAAATCCGCTCCATGAACCTGGCCGGCGGGCGCCACGTTTCGGAAACCGACATGCGAGACGCGCGTTGCGTCTGCGTGATTGGGGACGCAGTCAAGGAGCAGCTCTTTGCCGGGCGCCAGGCGGTTGGCGTCCAGGTCTATATCCGGGACGTGCCTTTTACGGTCATCGGGGAACTGGCCAAAAAAGAGCAGAACAACTCGTACAATGGCCTGGATGGCAACAAAGTGCTCATCCCGTACACGGCCATGGCCAGGCACTTTCCCGACCCGCGCCCATTCATCGGTCCGGGCCACATCGACAATATCCTCTTTATGCCCGTGTCGGCGGACGAGCATCTGGAGGCGGTGCGCCAAGTCAGGCGGGTGCTGGGGCGGCGGCACGGGTTCGACCCGGCAGACGAGGGGGCAATCTGGTGCTGGGACACCGTGCAAATGGCCCAAATGGTGAGCCACATATACGATTCGATGGAGCTGTTCCTGAGCTTCATGGCCTTCATTACCCTGGGCTTGGGGGGCATCGGCGTGATGAACATTATGCTGGTGTCGGTGGCTGAAAGGACCCGGGAGATCGGCGTCAAACAGGCCGTGGGGGCCTCGCCGGGGCGCATCCTCTTCGAGTTCTTTCTGGAGGCAATCGCTTTGACCCTTGTCAGCGGCCTGGCGGGCCTGGCGGCGGCCTGGGCGATCTGCTCGGCGGTGAGCCGCCTGCCGCTGCCCACCCTGTTCGCCGGGCTGCCGGTCAGTGCCCGGACGGCCCTGCTGGCCTTTGGCACGCTGGTGCTGGTGGGAATTGGGTCTGCCATTTATCCGGCGCGCCGGGCGTCGCGGCTCACGCCGGTGGAAGCCCTGAGGTACGAATGATTGGTCATATCTTCAGGGAGGCGCTGGGCGCGCTGGCCCACTACCGGCTCCGGTCGGCGCTGACCATGCTTAGCATTATCTGGGGCGTGGCGTCGCTGATGCTGCTGCTGGCCTACGGCCAGGGGTTCGAGCGCGCGCTCACCAAGGCCTTCCTGCAAATCGGGAAGGACCTGGTGGTGGTGTTTCCCGGGCAGACCAGCCTGCAGGCGGGCGGGGAGCGTTCCGGACGGCACATCCGGCTCGAACTGAGCGATGTCAAAGCGATTCAAGAGGGAGTGCCGACGGTGGAAGCGGTCTCGCCCGAGGCCCGGCGGTTTTACCCCTTGGTGTTCAACGAGCGGACGCGCAGCTATCAGGTGAGCGGGGTCTATGCGTCGTATCAACGAATTCGCGATGCGGAAATCGCCCTCGGAAGGTTTCTCTCGGAGGAGGACGTGCTCCACCGGCGGCGGGTGGCCGTGATTGGCCAGAACCTCAGGAAAGAACTGTTCAGCGGGCTGCCGGCCGTGGGCAGCGAGATCAAAATCAACGGCGTCCGTTTCACGGTCATCGGGGTGCTCGAGAAAAAGACCCAAATTACCAACTACGAGGCCCCGGACGACATGACCGCCTTCGTGCCGTTCACCACGCTGTCGGGCCTGGCGGACATTCGTTACCTGAACGACATCGTCTTGCTGCCGGCGAGCAATCAGTTCCGGGACCGGATCGTGGCGGACATTCGGGCGGCGCTGGCCCGGGCCCACAATTTCAACGTGACTGATACCCGCGCGGTGGAGATCATCGAGTGGAACAAATTCCTGGCGCTGATCACCAATGTGAGCGTTGGGTTAAAGCTGTTGTTGACCATTATCGGGACGTTCACCTTGAGCATCGGGGCGGTAGGGGTGGTGAACATCATGCTGGTCTCGGTGACGGAGCGGACGCGGGAGATTGGGGTGCTCAAGGCCCTGGGCGCCCGGCGGCGGCATGTCTTGCTCCAGATCCTCTTTGAAGGGCTGATGTTGACACTGAGCGGGGGCTTGCTCGGTTTCCTCCTGGCAGCAGGCCTGGTGAAGCTGATTGGCTCGCTCCCGTTTTTGGGGCCGCTCTTCGAGGACACTTCCGGGCGCGGGGACATCCATTTGGCCGTGTCGCTCTCGGCGCTGGTGATCTCAAGCTCGATCCTGACGGCAGTCGGGCTCATCGCCGCCATGATCCCCGCCTTGCGCGCGGCCAGGCTCGACCCGGTGCAAGCGATGCGGAGCGAGTAATTTCCGCCCGCGACCCCTGACCATGAAAGCACCCAAACTGCTCTTCGCACTGCTGGTCCTGGTTAATGCTTTCGGCTCGCCCTTGGCGGGGGCCGAAGGCACGGAATTCGAGGGCAAGTTTTTTCGCGGGACCGGGGACGCCGAGTACTTACGGTTGCTCGACATCGCCCGGCGCACGTTCGCACCCGATCCTGAGTTTCAGAATCTAGCGATGCTGTATATGCCGAGCTGGAACGGCCTGGTCGAGGGCCCGACGTGGGACGCGTGGTGGATTCAAAACAGTTATGGCCCGACTTACAGCGTGCTGCCGTTCTTGCCGGAGCCGTTCATCACCTTCCTGCAAAACTCGCAGGACCTCTGGTTCGACCAGATGGGCGACGGCCAGCGGGTCGGGGCCGCGCCGCCGTTCAACTGGGTGGCGCCGGATGGTTGTCTTTGCGATGCGGCGCGACCGGGGTGGATCGTCTATCGGCAAGGCGATGGGCGCCCGGCGATGCACGATTGGGGCATGGAGTTCACGGCGGCGGGGCTGCTCCTGCAGTCCGAACTCCTGCTTATCAGCCGCGAGGCGCCAGCCATTGCCAAGTACCTGCCAAAGCTGGAACGCTGCGCGAATTTCATCGAGACTCGGCGCGACCCGACGAACAACCTCTTTCTGGCAGGAGCGGCGGCCAATCTGCTGGCCCCGAGTTTCGCCGGCTGGAAAAAGCCCGATGGTACCTATGGGAAGGCTTACTTGAGCGGCCTGTCGGTTACTTACATTGCCGCGCTGGACCGACTCATGGAGGTGGAGAAACTGGCGGGGCGCAGCGACCAGGCCAGGCTGTGCCAGCAACGGCGCGACTCGGCCAGGAAGGGTCTCACGCTGCTGGTGACGGAGGAAGGTTATTTCATTAAATCTCTCGACCCGGACGGCACGCGCCACGGGGTGTTGGGGGCCGCCCGGCACGGGTACTTCGAGAGTTCGCCGAACCACGATGCCATCGCGTTCCGGGTGGCGGATGACGCGCAGGCGGGGCGGATTTATGCCCGGATTGCCTCGCTACCCGGCCTCCGGCCGCATGAGTTCATCCTGCCGAACTACCCGTCCTACGATGACATGTACGAGCCGCCGGCGGGGTTGTGGGCCTTCGGCACGTGGGTCAACGGCGGGCACTGGTCCACCTGTGAAGCGCGGATGCTGCTGGGTTATTATCGGCTGGGCAAATTCGAGGAGGCGCGCCGCTCGCTGCGCCAGTGGCTTGGCTTCGCCGAGCGGTTCCGCCTGGACAATCCGCTGGTCAAGTTTGGCAGCGACGTTTACCAGCCCGGCCAGCCGATCAACCTGACTTATGACGCCTTCGGTCCGCCGGCCGCTTTCGTGCGCGGTCTGTTCGAGTATCTCTACCGTGCCGACGGACTGACCTTGCTGCCACATATCCCGCCGGGCGTCACCCGGCTGGAACAGCGCTTCCCGGTTCGCTTCGGCGCCAAGCGCCTTGAGCTTGCCACCGTCGGGACGGGTCCCATCACGGCGGTCACGCTCAATGGCGAGCGGTGGAATTCGTTCGACCAGCAGTCGATCTCCCTTCCCTACGAAAAGGTGCCGGCAAGCGCCGTGCTGGAAATCGCCCTGGGTGGCGCCAAGCCGCTTGGATTTCCAGGGGCGCCCGCAGACGACGCGCTGCCGCCGGCGCCGCCGCACGACGCCGCCTGGCTGCGTCTCAGAAAAACCAACCTGGCCGCCAACGAACCGCCCTTGCGCCTGGGCGCCGATAGCAAGGGCGAAAACCGCCCGGACATCGCGTCGCTGTTCGCCACGGACGAGCGCCTGCGCAAATTCCATCGCCTGCTCGCCGACCGCGGGCTGGCGGACACTTACGCAGCGGCTCACGCCCGGCTGGCGGTGGAGTGCCTCTGTGCCACGCACAGGCGCTTGGACCGGCTGGCCCTGGGCAAGTTGAAGCCTCTGGCCAACCCGGTTTCGCAGGCCGCGGCGGATGAGTCCTACCTCGACACCGTGCGGAAAGTGGCGGAGGGCCTGGCCCGGGAGGTCACCGCTTACGAAAAATCCACTGACCCGCAAAAGCAACGGGTCGCACAGTTGTGGAAGCAATGTGCGGCTGTGCCCAGGTAACCGCGCTTGGCTGCGCAGAGCTGGAAGTCCTTACGCGGACATCGAACTGAGCTCGTCCCGATGCTCATAGACCTTGAGGATGGCGTCGGCGATGGCATCCATGTCCGCCCGCGTGCCGAGGAGGGGGCCGGAAGCCCAGACCATCGTCATTTCCTGGCATACGCGGTCGCAATTGGGACAGCTCATCTGTTCGCGGAATTGCTGGAGCCGGCGGGAGGAAAACGCGTTCTGATAGGCCTTGGTCTTGAGGATGTGCTCGACCCAGGGTTCCCGGTGCAATCCCTGGTCGATGTAGGGGCTCAGGTCGACGCCTTCGGCCTTGACCGCCTTGAGGAAGCGGGCGCGGTCCACGTTGTTGAAGTGTTGTTTGTTGTAGCTCATGGCATAGATGTAGAAAGAGCCGCTGGCGGTGCCTGGATAGAGTTTTTGGGGGAGGATGCCCGGACACCCATTGAGCCTGGAGGACAGGTAGGCGGCGTTTTCATTGCGGCGGCGGAAGCGTTCCTGGGCGCCGGCCAATTGCGCCAGCAGCACGGCCGCCTGGAACTCGTTCATCCGGTACTTGGGGCCAATGACCTCGGTGCGTCCCCGGCGAGAAGTGCCGTGATTGTGGACGGTGTAGCACTTGTCCATGAGTTGTTCGTCGTTGCCCAGGATGGCCCCGCCTTCGCCACAGGCGATGGTCTTGCTGGTCTGGAAACTGAAGCAGCCCAAGGGAGCGATGGTGCCGAGCTTTTTGCCCTGGTACTCGGCCAGGTGGGCCTGAGCGGCATCTTCGATCACGCTCAGGTTGTGCTGGCGGGCAATGGCCAGGATGCGTTCCAGGTGACAGGGCTGCCCCATCATGTGAACGGGCATGATCGCCCGGGTGTTTTCCGTAATCCTTCTTTCGACGTCGTCCGGGTCGAGTTGGAAGGAGGCCGGGTCCAGGTCAGCCAGTACCGGGAGCGCGCGCGCGCAGAGGATGCTCGCGATAGTTCCCGGGTCGGTGTACGGCGAAGTGATGACTTCGTCGCCGGCGCCGATGCCCAGGGCTTCCACGCAAGTGTGCAGGGCCTGGGTTCCCGAGCCGGTGGCCACGCAGAACCGGGCGCCCATCAGGTTCGCATACTCCTTCTCGAAGGTGGCCACGGTGCCGGAGGCGGACTGGATGCGGCACCAGACGCCGCTCTTGGTGGTCTTGACGACCGCCTCCACGATGCTTTGGTCGATGTAAGGCCAGGCCGGCCACGATTTGTTCTTGCGTATGGGTTCACCGCCCAGGACGGCCAGTTTGCCGGTCTTCTGGGTGACGCCCGCGCAGGCGGGCAGTGAGGTTGAGGCCACGGCCGCCAACGAACTGGCGGAGGCCGCTGCGAGGAACTGGCGCCGAGTCAAATTCTGTTCTTTCATGGATTGATTGGGTTTTGGCTTTTCGTCTGGATGGGCAGGGTAGGCCGTTGCAGCCGTCGCGGCAAGGGGGGAAACACGGTTTTTGATGGTTCCACCGGGATTGGTGAGGAAAGGCTTTGAGCACCGGCCGAGAAAATGGCGGCAAGCGGAGGAGGTATTGACAGATTGTAACTTAACGAGGCTGCGCCTCAGACCGCCACTGGAATCCCGATTCGGAATCGGGATTCATTGAGAGCATTGAGTATTGCTCATTGGTCATTGAATCCGCAGCGGCGGCTCAAGCAGCGGGCGTGGAGGGGCCGGGCGGCCAACGGTCAGCGTCGGCGAAGACTGAGGATCGTCCTGTGGGCGCAGGAAAGCCACAGGAAAGCCAGCAGCGCGATGATGACAATCTGGCTGATCAGCGGGAAGCTGTAGATCAGAAAGGCGCTGCATCCGCAAAGGACGGTCATTTTGGTCAAATAAAGCATATCACGGCGTTGACTGATTTAAGTTGTGTCGAGGGAGCAGGCGCCGGCCTGGCCCCAAGGCGGACATTCATCGTACCGCCATCATCTACAGAGAAGCCAGTTTCGTGCCAAGTGAAAAGGGGACTTATCTTGGAGGGGCCTGGGGGGCGGGGGGCAGCAACTGCTGGAATTCGGGCCTTTGGAGGAGGGGGTCGAAGCGGGGGTCTTTCCGGGCCTGGGCCGCCAGGTCGGGGGCCTTGGGGTCGCGCTTGAGGCGTTGGGCGCTCAGTTCGAGGGCGCGGCGGAGGCTGGGGAGGACCTCGGCGGCGTGGCCGGTGGCGGCGCTGAGGGCGGCCAAATTGTACCAGGCCTCCGGGGCCTCGGGGAAGAGCTTGACAGTTTTCTCCAGGACGGCCTGGAGCTTGGGGAAATCGCCGATCTGGGCGTAGGCCTGGGCCAGGACGGCGAGGGCGGCGTAATTGACCTGGGGGCTGCTCAAGACACGGTCGAGGATTGCGACCGCCCGATTGGTTTGCTGCAATTGAAGGCAGGTGGCGGCGAGGTCAAAAGCGGCTTGGAAATTGGTGGGGTTGTTTTGGAGGCTCTGCTCCAATTGTTCGAGGGCCTGGATGCTGGGAACCAGTGCCGGCTGCTGGTCCTTCCAGGCCTGGATGTTCTTGATGATGCCGAGCACCTGGCCATTGTAGGGGTCCAGTTTCAGGCAGGTGTGGGCGACCAGGAGGGCGTCGTCAAAGCGGCGGAAATTGGCCAGGAACTGAACGTAACGGGCGACCGCCTCCAGGCTGTAGGGGCAAAAGGCAAAGGCCTGGCGGAGGGCAAAGTCGGTCTCCTTGAGCAGGCGTTGCTGTTCGGGGCCGGGCTTGGCCATAGTGAAGAGGCGGTAATTATAGACTCCGGCAATGGCGCTGCGAAGCTTCGAGAAGGCCTTCTGGGCCTGGTCATCGCGGATGAACTTGCGGTCGCCCTTGAAGCCGGAGAAATCGCGGCGCTGGTAAACGCGTTCAATCCAGGCGACGATGTCGCGGATGGGGGTGTCGTAAGTGATCCAGTTGCCGATGAGCCGCTCGGAGTACTGGGTCCAGAACTCGTGGTCGCGCCGGAGGAGGTCGTCGGTGAATTCAGCAGGGGGCTGGCGGTTGAGGTTCAGGATGATGCCGAAGGGTGTCAAGTAAGGGTACATCCACTTGATCGCCAAGCTTTCCTCGACATAAAACTTCCTGGCGGGGTTCTGGTCGAAAATGACCTTGGTCAGCAGACCGTTGACAACCATGACGGTGGCCTGGCCGACAAGCTGTACTCTGCCGTCCGGGAGCTCGATGATGCTTTCGCCCGGTTCGAGCTGGTTGAGTTGCAATCTTCGCCTGGCATCGGCCAGGTACTCCTGGGTGCAGCGTTGGGCGTCAGCGGTGGTGGGGATGTATATCTCGCGGTCGGGATAGACCCCGGCGAGGCTGCGGGCCAGCTCGTTGGGATATGCGGCCTCGAGGAGCAAGCGGTTGAGCCGGATGCGGGTGTCGCCTTGAGGGTTTTGCTTGATGAAATCGGCCAGGTATGGCGGGAGGGCCACGTGCTTGAAATGTTCGGGGTCGTAAAGCGGGCCTATTAAAGACAACTCGGCAATTTCCTTGCCAAGCTCCTGCTGGCGCCGGCGGGCGCGTTTGGACGTGGCGTTTCCCGCCGCGTCGGTTTCGCGCATTTCCGCCTGCCTGTCCGCCAGGAGACTCCGGGCCCGGAGTTCCTGTTCCAGCACCCGGTTCAGGTCCCGGGCCAGGGCGCGGCGCACGGCCAGTTGGTCGGCTTTGGCGGCAAGGAGTCGGCGAGTGGCAGGGTCCAGGTGCTGGTAAAGGTATTTCGAGAGC
>Ga0187870_1000255_pt1 | contig 68414 bp, 68 predicted proteins | sample June2016WEW_13_1_3_FD_132974 | JGI IMG/M metagenome (GOLD analysis project Ga0187870, IMG submission 132974) | Peatland microbial communities from SPRUCE experiment site at the Marcell Experimental Forest, Minnesota, USA - June2016WEW_13_150 | ecosystem: Environmental > Terrestrial > Soil >...
AGGTCTACACTACATTGGGTTTTCGGCGAGGCGCCACCGTCCTTCTCAACACTTCGCAGCTTCGCGCCCGTGAAGAATCCGCTGAAACTTGGTACTCGTGCGTAACCTGGGCTAGGCTGCAAGTTCGAGCCCTGCCCGGGGAGCCAATCGGGATTCAGCGAGGCGGCCCGCCGACCAGATGGTCGCGCGGGCTGTCGTGTTTCTATGCCGGGGAACGCAGGGCGGGGCTAGGGGGCTGCAGGCGGGCCCGCGACTCGCGGGAACGACATCCACGGTGGGTATTCGGCGTCCGCGATCTCGGCCACCATCTCGCCCGGAAGTTCCGGGTCAAAGCGGATACCCAGTGCCCAGCCGGGAAAATCGGGGTGCGGCTGAATCCAAACGACGGTGCCGACCAGGGTCAGTGGCGCTCGCTGGCTGAGGCGCAGGGTGACGCACACGGAGGCGCCGGGCGGGAGCGCCTGCTCCAGACGCACCAACGCCCCGCCCGGACTCAGGTCCTGCGCCTCCCCGCGCCCGGCGCGCCCGTCGATGGCGTCGAGCACGATCGGGACCCGGATGGGGAGCCGCGGGTGGCCCGTTCGTCGGCGATCAGGCGATGAAATCATTGCGGGTCCTCCCCGATGGCCGGAGTCTCCCCTCCCGGACCGCGTCGCCCCCCGAGCGGCGGCCCCCGACGTTCACCACCTCCCGGAATGCCCGAACGATCTCAGGGTCCCACCAGCCGGCCCGAGCCTCGGAATCGAGCGTTTCCAGGCCCACGGCCTTCGATGCTGCTCGGCGGTACGGGCGGTCGGAGGTCAACGCGTCGTAGACATCCACCACCTGAAGAACGCGGGCGGTCACCGGGACCTCCTCTCCCCGCAGGCCGTCCGGGTACCCCGATCCGTCCTTCCGTTCGTGGTGGTGACGGATGATGGGGAGCACCGGCTGGAGCGACCGGAGCGGGCGACAGATCTCTTCGCCGACCACCGGGTGCCGTTGCATCAGCTCGCGCTGTGGCGCAGTGAGGGGGCCGGGATTGAGCAGGATGGCCTCGGGGACGGCGACCTTGCCGAGGTCATGGAGGTAGCCGCCCCGCCGCAAGGCGGTCAGGTCATCCTCCTCCAGCCGCAAGACGCGACCGACCGCCACCGCGCAGCTCGCCAAGCGTTCGCAGTGTCCCTCTGTGTACGGGTCCTTGGCCTCGATGCTCCGGGCCAGGCCACACAGGACCGCTTCGGCGTGTTCCAATTCATCCGTGAATGCCTTCATGCGAAGGAGGGCGCGGATCCGCGCGCGGAGCTCAGCCGGGCTGAAGGGCTTCCCCAGGAAATCGTCGGCCCCGGCCTCGATCCCGTCGATCTTGTAGGAGTCCCCCAATCCTGTGATGAGGATCACGGGAATCAGCCGGGTGGCCGGATCGGCCTTCAATCGGCGGCAGACCTCCAGGCCGCTCAGGCCGGGCATGGCGATGTCCGAGAGGAGTAGATCGGGAGGCGCCTTCGCCATTGCGGCCAGGGCGGCCTCGCCGTCGGAGACCGCCACCGCCTCGTAGCCGAGGCCCCTGACCAGATGCGCCAGCGTTTCCCGCACGCCCGGGTTGTCCTCGGCGATAAGGACGCGCGGCGGTCGCCCCGGAACGGGCAGCGACCGCGCGGCTATCTCCTGCGGTGCCTTACCGTCGAAACTCGACACGCGATCAGCTCCCACGCCGGAGACGCAGACTTGAGGCCAGAGCCTGTTGTGGCGTGATCGCGGGACCTGCCATCTCGCCCCGCCGTGCCCAGGCGGCGCCTGATGCCACGGACATCCGGCGTGTGAGCATAAACGATTCGCAGCCGCGGTTCAATCGGAAATCGACCGGTGTCGTTGAAGGGGCCCGAGACCTCCGGGAGGCGAGGCCGGGGCCAGTCGATGGGCGGCGAAGAGGCTGCATGCGGTCTCGAGGGATCGGAGGGCTCTCAGGCGCGGCGAAAGCCGCTCCCCTCGCCTACCAGTCCTTTGGTGACGAGATGGACCTTGCGGTCCGGGTCGGGGACCGCGTGGCCGAGGCGGAAGGCCTCCAGCCCCAGCCGGGTGAGCATCTCCACTGCCCGGTCGGCATGGGTGGCGGCAACCACGAGGCAGAAACCCGTCCCCATGTTGTAGACGCAGAACATCTCCTCGTCGCTGACCCCGCCGATCTGTTGCAAGAGGCGGAAGATCGGCTGGGGTTCGGGGAGCCATTCCAAGACATAGCCCACCTGGGCCTGCACCCGGGCCAGGTTCAGAAAGCCGTCACTCGTGATGTGGACCAGGGCCTTCACGTCCAGGCCCGCACGCAGCAGGTCGAGAACCTCGCGAACGTAGATTCGCGTCGGCTCCAGCAGCTCCTCACCGATGGTGCGGCCGAGTTCAGCGACATACCGATCCGGCGAGTATTTCGCCTTCTTAAAGAACACCTCCCGCGCCAGCGTCAGGCCGTTGCTGTGGACCCCGCTGCTCCGGAGACCGATGACGACGTCTCCCGGCTGAATGGCCTGCCCCACGAGGATGCGATCCATGGGGACGAGGCCGACGCAGGCGCCGGCCAGATCGAAGCCCCGCCCCTCCCGGCTCCCCGTGATCAGCTCGCGGACCTGGGCGATCTCACCGCCCGGGATGGAGATGTTGGCCTGTCGGGCCCCCTCGTGAAGGCCCTTCCCGATCTGTTCGAGCAGGTCGGGGTCGGCCTCCTGCACGGCGATGTAATCGAGCATGCACAGGGGTTCGGCGCCCACGCACAGCACGTCGTTGACGTTCATGGCCACGCAGTCGATGCCGATGGTATCGTACTTGTCCAGCATCTGCGCGACGAGCAGCTTGGTGCCGACGCCGTCGGTGGACAGGGCCAGGCCGAGGCCATTGCCGAGGTCGAGCACGCTGGCGAAGTAGCCGAAACCCAGAGCCGATCGGTGGGTGCCGAACGCCAGGGTCTTCCCCACCCACTTGAGCAGTCCGGCCAGAGCCGCCTCCTCTTTCACCGTGTTGACGCCCGCCCCTTCGTAGCTTGCCTGACTCATCGCGTATCCTTCGCCTTCGAATGGCAGAATGGAGATTTCAGATTGCGGATTGCCCGACGACAGCAGGCAGTATCCAAAGCCCGCCGCAAATCTCAAATGTCAAATCTGCAATCTGCGATCGCGCCGCTGCGATGCTACTTCACCGGCGATCCGGGCACCGCCGGCTTCTCGGGGGTCACGAGGATGATGCGGCCGCCGGGTTCATTCACCGCCAAGAGCATCCCCCGCGACTCCACGCCCATGAGCTTGGTGGGCTTGAGGTTGGCGACGATCACGATCTGCTTGCCGACCAGGTCGGCTGGCGGGTAGTCGAGGAGGATGCCGGCGACGATGGTCCTCTCCTCCGACCCGGTGACCACCTTCAGCTCCACCAGCTTCTTCGACCCGCGGACCGCCCGGGCTTCCCGGATCTCGGCCACGCGGAGGTCCAGGCGCTGGAACTCCTCGATGGTGATCTCCCCCGCGGCATCGCGGCCGGCCGGTCCCGTCGGCGCGGTTTCTTCCAGCGAGAACTCCACTCGCGGAAAGAGCGGTTCGCCCCGGCGCATGGGTCGGGGGGCTCCCGCCCCCCACCGTCCGACCTCGGACAGGCGCGCGTCGGCCAGGGGCCCAGCCATCCCGAGCTGTCCCCACATCTTCTCCGCCGTGGCAGGCAGGAACGGGAAGAGGAGCAGGCCGGTCAGGCGCAAGGCTTCGCAGACGTGCCCGAGGACGCGCTGCAGGGCGTCCCGATCCCGCTTCGCCAGTTCCCAAGGCTTCTGGTCATCCAGATACTTGTTGCACGCGTTCAGCAGGTCCCAGATCGCCCCCAGGGCGCGGTGGAAGGCGAAGACCTCCATGGCCTCCGCCACCTTCCCTCCCAGGGCCTGCGCGACCTGAACCAGCGTCCGGTCCCCGGGCGTCACGGGATCGCCCGCGGCCGGGATGCGACCGTCGCAGTAGCGCCCCACCATGGTGAGCGTTCGCTGGAGCAGGTTCCCCAGGTCGTTGGCCAGGTCGGCGTTCAACCGGTTGACCAACCCCACCTCGCTGAAGTTGGCATCCAGGCCGAAGACCATCTCGCGCAGGAGGAAGTAGCGCAGGGCCTCCAGGCCGTACTTCTCTGCCAGGTCCAGCGGCGAGAGGGTTCGGCCCCGGCTCTTGGACATCTTGCCCTCGTCCACCAGCCAGTAGCCGTGGACGTTCAGGTGCTGGTACGTGGGAATGCCGGCCGCGCGCAGCATGGTCGGCCAGTAGACGCCGTGGGGCTTCAGGATATCCTTGCCGATCAGGTGCTGGGCCACCGGCCAGAAGGTCCGGAACAGCTCCCCCTCAGGATACTCCAGGGCGCTCACGTAGTTGATCAGCGCGTCGAACCAGACATAGGTGACGTACCGGTCGTCGAAGGGCAGCGGGATACCCCAGGTGAGGCGGGCGCGGGGCCGGGAGATGCACAGGTCCTCCAGGGGCTCGCGCAGGAACCCCAGGACTTCGTTCCGATACCGCTCCGGGCGGATGAAATCGGGGTGCTCCTGCAGGTGGCGGATCAACCAGTCCTGGTACCTGCTCATCCGGAAGAAGTAGTTCTCCTCCTTGACATACTGCAGTGGCGTCTGGTGGTCCGGGCACTTGCCATCCACTATCTCTTTCTCGGTGTAAAAGCGTTCGCAGCCGATGCAGTAGTGCCCCCCATACTCGCCGAAGTAGATGTCGCCGGCGTCGTAGATCCGCTGCAGGATGGCGGAGACGACGCGCTGGTGCCGCGCCTCGGTGGTGCGAATGAACTGATCGAAGGTGAGACCCATGCGCTGCCAGGTCTCCCGGAAGGCGGCGCTGATCCGGTCGGCGTAGGCCTGCGGGGTCTCGCCGGCCCGCGCGGCGGCCTGGGCGATCTTGTCGCCGTGCTCGTCGGTTCCGGTGAGGAAGTAGACGCGCCCGCCCGCCAGGCGATGGTAGCGCGCCACCGTGTCCGCCACGATGGTGGTGTAGGCATGGCCCGAGTGGGGCGGGGCATTCACGTAGTAGATGGGCGTGGTGATATAGAACGGGTCAGCCGACATGGCGGTGTGGCTCCAGGGAGAAAGTCGGGTTCCCGCGACCGGGGCCCGGCGGGTTAGGGCTCCTCCAGGGCGGCGACATCCGCGGAGACGTCATCCGCCTCCTGCGACGGCTCCTGTGCCTCCGCCCCCGGCTCGGCTGGCCCCCCGGCTGCGGCGTCGGGGCCAGCTGGGCCCGCGCCGCCCGGCGCGACGGGCGCCGCCTGGCCGCCCCGCTGGCGTCGCGCGGGCGGGCCGGGCCGGGGCAGGATCGTGATCTCGGAGGGACCGAGGGTGACCTGCCCGCCGGTCTCGAGGCCGATCAGGAGGGTCTGCTTCAGGATGTTCTGCGTCCGGATCAGGCCCGGGCCCTGGCACGTGGCCACCATGCAGCCGACCTTGGGCAAGGTGCGCTTCAGCTCCGCGTAGAGGGGGTGCTCGAAGGCCAGGCAACACTTGAGCCGCCCGCACATCCCGGACAACTTGCCGGGATTCAGGGCCAGGTTCTGGTCCTTGGCCATCCGGATGCTCACCGGGGCGAAGATCTGGAGGAAGGCGCGACAGCAGAGGGAGCGACCGCATGGCCCCGCGCTGCCGAGGACCCTGGCCTCGTCCCGCACGCCGATCTGCCGCAGCTCGACCCGCGTCCGCAGGTGCTGGGTGAGATCCTTCACCAGCTCGCGGAAGTCCACCCGACCGTCGGCGGTGAAGTAGAACATGGCCTTGCTGCTATCCAGGCCGATCCGCACCTCGGTCAGCTTCATGGACAGGCCGCGCGCCTGGATGCACTCCCGGCAAAAGGCGCGCACCTCCCGCTCGCGCTGGGCCAATGCGGCCCGGCGCGAGAGATCGGTGGGCGTGGCCTTCCGCAGGACCCGGCGGACGGGGGCCTTCGGCTCCTCCGGCGGGAGATCCTCCAGGATGCTCCCCACGTGGCCCATGCCCACGCCCCACTCGGTCTCCGCGACGACGACGTCGCCGGCGCGGAGGGCGTAGGCGGGCGCCGGAGAGTACTGGTGCCGGGCTGGCCCTGTGAATTCAATGCGCACCACGGGAGGCATGGCCGCCCTCCTGTCCTTCCCCCACCGCCCGGCGCATCCTGAGGAGCATGCGCTCGGCGGTGAATCGCGGGTTGGCATTCCTCGCCAGCGCCCGCTGCGCCTCCGCCTGCGCCTCGTACGCCCCGAGGATCGCCCCCATCGAGTATCCGGCCGCCAGGCGCGCCACGTCCACCCGGCGATCGGCGTGGACGAGCGACGCCGTTGCGCCGCCGAGTCTCGCTACAGCGAGATCGCGACTGAAGCTTGCCAGGATCTCCAGCGCCGCCTCGAGCCTCGCCCGGTCCGGCGCCAGCTCCTCGGCGCGCTCCAGGACGGAGGCCAGGGAGCCCAGGGCGCCCCACACCTCGCGGACGATCCGATCGCGGCGCTCGCGCGCCTCCTCCACATCCAGCGCCAGGGCGCGCTCGGCGCTGCCGCCTGCCAGCGCCGCGGCCGCGGCCGCCTCTTCGGGCGTCCGGCCGCGTCGCATCAGGATGTCGCGGAGCGGCCCCTGGCCCAAGGGATCGAACCGCACCCCCTGGCAGCGGGACAGGATCGTCGGCAGCAGGGCGCTGGGCGCCGCCGTCACCAGGATGAAGAGCGATGCCCCGGCCGGTTCCTCCAGGGTCTTCAGGATGGCGTTCGCGGCCGGCTCTTGCATCAGCTCGGCCGGGTCGAGGATGCAGACCTTGGTCCTCCCCTCGTAGGTGCGGAGCGCCGCCCGCGCCGCCACCTCCCGGACTTGGTCGATGGTGATGACCGTCTTGCCCGCAGGTCCCACCTCGGTCACGTCGGGATGCAGGCCGCCCGCGATCTTCCGGCAGGCGGCGCAGGTCCCGCAGGCGTCCGCAGCCACGCTGCCAGACGCCGGGGCAGAACCCGCGAGGCAGTTCACGGCCTGGGCCAGGGCCAAGGCCGTGGCGCGCTTGCCTACGCCCGGCGGCCCGAAGAAGCAGTACGCCTGGGACAGCCGCCCGTCGCGCCAGGCCAGGCGCAGCTGCGACACGGCCCGATCCTGGCCCAGGATGTCGGCGAATGGCATCGGCTCACCTGCGGGCCGGCATGTGGGGGCCGGCTGGGCGCGGGGAGGACCGCAGCAACTCGTCCACGCGCGGGCGAATGCGCCCCTCGATCTCCGCCATCCCGAGCGAGGCGTCCAGGACGATCACCCGGTCGGGCTCGGCGGCCGCCATGGCCCGGTACCCGGAGCGGACCCGCTGGTGAAAGGCCAGCACCTCTTCCTCGATCCGGTCCTGTGGTTCCTGGCGCCCCGCCAGGCGCTGGGTCGCCCGCAGGAGGCCCACCGCCGGATCCAGATCCAGGAGGAACGTCAGGTCCGGGCGCAGGCCATCCGTCGCCAGGGCGTTGAGCCGCGCGATGAGCTCGAGGTCCAGCCCGCGCCCGTAGCCCTGGTATGCCACCGTCGAATCCGTGAAGCGATCGCACAGGACGATTCGACCCGTGGTCAGCGCCGGGCGGATGACCTCGTGCACCAGCTGGGCTCGGCTCGCCTCGTACAGCAAGAGCTCTGTGGCGGGAGCCATCCGGGTGTTCTCGCGATCCAGAAGCAGCGCGCGGATCTGCTTCCCGATGGGAGTCCCGCCGGGATCCCGGGTCTCGACGGCGTCCCGGCCCGTGGATCGCAGGTGGGTCAGGAGCGCCTTGAGTTGGGTAGTCTTCCCGGATCCCTCGCCACCCTCGAAGGTGATGAAAAGGCCCGGCATGGCCTAGTGTCCGCCGCCCGCCGTCTGCGGCGCCTTCCGGCGGTCCGCGATCTGCTTGGCCGCGCGCGAGACCGCTCCGGGAATGTTCCAGTTCTTGGCCAGGTCGTCCAGCTCCCGGTCCGAGAGCTGCTGGATGCCCAGGCCCAACGAGATACCCACGGGCGTCCGCGGATTGCTCAGCAGCGCCAGCACGATCTGTTTGTTCTGGCGGTACTTGCGGTTGTTGGCGATGTAGCGCAGGACCTTGTCGGAGACATCCCGCATCATGGCGATGGCCAGGATCTCGCCGTCGCTGATGCGCGGGGAGCCCGCCACCTCCAAGGCCACCATCTCGTTGCTGTCCTTGATCAGGATCATCCGGACGTCCTTGTTCCCCTTCTTGGCCAGGGCTAACTTCTGGCCCACCGGGAGTTCCTTGACGCGGAGGAGCAGGCTCTTCTTGGCCCCGTCGGTGTCCCGCTTCTTGGCGGTTTCGATGTGTCCCTTGATGGTCGGATGCTTGATCGGCGGGACGGCCGGATTGCGAAGCAGCGCCTCCAGCGCCTCCACCCAGCGCCCGAGCCGGTCCAGGGAGCTGAGCAAGACCTCCAGGAGCGCGTCTGTGGCGCGCTCGGCCAGGCGCGCTATGCCGTCGCCCGGCGTCGCCGGGTGGCGCAGAAGGGCCACGAGCACCTCGGGCGAGAGGGCGGGCTGCTCCAGGATCTTCTCCAGCACCTCGGGGGGGGTCTTGGGGTTCTGGGCCACGTGGAGCAGATCGATGGGCGGGACGCCCGTCGATTCCGTGCGAGTGCCCACCTCGGGGGTCATGCGATTCCTCCCGACCGCGCGCCCAGGGCCTCGCGGAGGGCCTGGAACAGGGCGGCCTCGTCACCGGTCTCCACCGTGCGCAGATCCAGGAGGACCCGATCTCCCTTGATCCGAACCAGCACGGGGGGACGCCCACGCCGGAGGCGCGCTTCCACCTCGGCGGCGCTTCCGTGCGCCGGCCGGAGCGCCAGGACGCGTGTCCGGATCGCCTGGAGCGGAAGAGCGCCGCCGCCCACCTCGGAGGTCTCGTCCTCGATGGTGATGGTTACGCCCGGGGCCGCCGGCCGGAGCGCCTGCGCTAGCACTTCGGCGCGCTCCCCGATGGCCGCCGCCGTCAGGCCCAACATGCGAAGGATCGGGATTTCCCGGAGCGCGCGTTCGGGCTCGCGGTACAGGCGCAGCGTGGCCTCCAGGGCGGCCAGGCTGAGCTTGTCGATCCGGACCGTGCGCGCCAGAGGGTTCGTCCGGGCGCGCGCCAAAAGGTCGCGGCGGCCCACCAGCATCCCGGCCTGGGGTCCGCCCAACAGCTTGTCCCCGCTGAAGGTCACCAGGTCCACCCCGGCGCGGATGGCGTCCGCCGCCAGCGGCTCTTTCCGGAGGCCCAAGAGCGACAAGTCCAGCAGGGCGCCGCTCCCCAGATCGTCCATCAGCAGGAGGTTGCGGCACCCGGCCAGGGCGACGAGCTCCGATAGCTCGACATCGGCGGTGAAGCCCAGGATCTGGAAGTTGCTCCGATGCACCCGAAGGATCATTGCGACCTCCGGGCCGATGGCCTCCTCGTAGTCGCGGAGGTGGGTGCGGTTCGTCGTCCCCACCTCGCGCAGGCGCCCGCCCGCCCGGACCATCACGTCGGGGATGCGAAAGGAGTCGCCGATCTCCACCAGCTGGCCGCGGGAGACCACGATCTCCTTCCCGTTGGCGAACGTGTTGATGGCCAAGAGGACGGCCGCGGCATTGTTATTGACCACCAGGGCCGCCTCCGCGCCGGTCAGGGCGGTGAGGAGCGATTCCACGTGGGCCTGGCGGGAGCCGCGGTCGCCCGTCGCCAAGTCCAACTCCAGGTTGCCATAACCGGCCGCGGTCGCCTGGATGGCCTGGAGCGCCGCAGGGGCGAGCGGAGCCCGGCCGAGGTTGGTGTGCAGGACCACTCCGGTGGCGTTGATGACGGGGAGGAAGGACGGCCCGGCCTTCTCCACCGTCCTATCGGCGACAGCTTCCGCGATGGCGTCCGGGGTGAGCATCGCCTCCCCCGCCTCCCGCGTCATCTCTCCGCGGAGGACGCGCTGGCGGCGCTCCGCCACCACCTGGCGCACGGCCTCCAGGACGGCCCAGCGGGGATGAGCCATCAAAAGACCCTGGATGCGGGGAGTGGCGAGAAGCTCGTCCACCGCCGGGATCTTTCGCAGGAGACTGCCCACGTCTGACCGCGTTGCTTCGCCCATGGTCGGCTGCATTTGTAGCACACGTGCCACCGGGGCTTCAATGCCTTTCGCCCTGCGGGGGGATCCGGGTCCTGGACCGCAAACAAACCGGGCCAGGCCCCCCGCCGGAGCGAGCGGGGGGAGCCTGGCCCGACGGGCAGGCGTATCGAGTCCCGCCTAGGCGGGGCGCATCCCCGCCCCCCGACGCGCCTGGAAACACGTGCGGCAGTAGACGGGGCGGTCCAGCGTCGGCTTGAACGGGACGGTGGTCTTCTGGCCGCAGGAACTGCAGGTCACCTCGTGCAGCTCCCGGGGGCCGGCGGCCCCGGATCCGGCACCCAATCCGCCGCCACCGGACCGCTTGGCAGCCTTGCAGCTCTTGCAGCGCTTCGGCTCGTTCTGGAAGCCCTTCTGCGCGAAGAACTCCTGTTCCCCGGCGGTGAAGACGAAGGTCTGTCCACAGTCAATGCAGGTCAAGGTCTTGTCTTCGAACGGCATGGGAATTCCTCCATCGGCAGTCGATCCCTGAATGTACCCCCGATCCGCGCCCTGGTTTTTTGGCTAGCCACCCTCCTGTCAATAGGGAACCGTGAATTCATCAGAGCCCGTGATGCGGAAACACCAGCTTCTGCAGCTGGTACACCTGCTCGCGGACGAAGCGCCAGGCCTGCTCCCGGGAGGGGACGTCTGCAACGTAGGGATCGTCCCGGAGTCGCGACGGGATGAATCCCAGCTGGCGGAAGGCCGACCGGAAGGACTCCGGCATGTCGTCCGGGATCTCGCGCCGATTCATGATGGCCCAGGCCAGCGTCCAACTGCGAGGGACGTTCTCCAGGTTGTAGCCCCCACCCCCCAGGGCAATCCATTTCCGGCAGAACGGCTGCAGGCGCCGCACCGCCTCGGCGAAGCCGGCCGTGGTCAAGGCCAGGTTGGTCAGCGGATCGGTCCGGTGGGTGTCCGCTCCGAGTTGGGTCACCACCACGTCCGCGTTGAAGGCGGCGAGCAGGGGCGGCACCACCTGATCGAGGGCCCACAGGAAGATCTCGTCGTCGCTTCCGGCCAGGAGGGGCACATTCACCGCGTACCCGATCCCCCGCCCCCGGCCGATCTCCTCGACAAAACCGGTGCCGGGGAACAGGCTCTCGCCGCTCTCGTGGATCGACACGGTGAGCACCCGATCCGTGTCGTAAAACCCGAACTGCACGCCGTCCCCGTGATGCGCGTCGATGTCCACGTAGGCGACGCGTCGCCCCCGGCGGAGCAGGTGCTTGATGATGACGGCGGCGTCATTGAAGTAGCAGAACCCGGCCGCGCGGGCCGCCGCCGCATGGTGCAGCCCGCCGGCGATGTTGAAGGCGCATTCCACTTGGCCCGAGTCCACCAACTCCATGGCCTGGAGCGAGGCGCCGGTCGACAGGAGCGACCAGGCGTACCCGCCCGGGAAGATCGGATTGTCGCTGGTCCCTAGGCCGTAGTCCCAGAGATTTGGCGGAGCCTGGCCCCGGTCCGCCGCGCGGAAGACGTCCACGTAGTCCGCCCGGTGGAACGCCGCCACTTCCTCTTCTGTGGCGTCCCGCGCCTGGATGAGGCGCGTGCTGGGAAGGGTAAGGAGGCCACAGGCATGGCACAGTTCGTGGGTAAGGGCAAGACGCGCATTGCGGAGCGGGTGGCCCGGCCCGTAATCGAACCCCTGGTACCGCTCGGAATAGATGAACGCCGTTTGCGGGGCTGTCGTCATCGTGCGTCAGCCCTGAGCCGGCAGATGAGTCAACTTTAAGCACGCCAGGATACGGTTGCAGGGCCGCTTCCCAAGAGGCTGCATGGGTCCGGCCCGGCCGGGCCCGGAGGTCGCAGAGCCTTCACGCCCCGACGGTCGGCGGTGCCTCGCGCGGCCGCCGGTAGGTCCCGCTCCGACCGCCGGCCTTGAAGACTAGGCGGACATCGCCGATGACCATGCCTTTGTCCACTGCTTTGCACATATCGTAAATCGTGAGGGCGGCCACCGACACCGCCGCCAGGGCCTCCATCTCGGCCCCGGTCCGTCCGGTGATCTTCACCCGCGATTCGATCTCGATGCCTGGAGGACGGCGGGTCGGCCGGAAACCGACCTCGGCCGCCGTGATTAGGAGGGGATGGCACAGAGGAACCAGCTCGTGGACTCGCTTGGCGGCCAGGATCCCGGCCAGACGGGCCGCCGCATACACATCGCCCTTGGGAATGGCTTGATCCCGGATCAGGCGCAACGTCTCCGGCCGCAGCGTCACGAACCCTCGCGCGACGGCCTCGCGGGCCGTCTGGCCCTTGGCCCCGATATCCACCATGCGGGCTTGGCCGCGAGCGTCAAGATGAGACAACCTGATGCTGCTCATTCCGGTACTGCCGCATGATGGCGTACATCTCGTCTTTGAGCTTCAACTTCAGCTTCTGCAGCTCCTTGCGCTTTCGTTCCTGCTCGCTGGTCAGGTAGTAGATGCGGTCGTACTCGCTGATCTTGATGTCGAACTCCCGGTGTTTCTCGGCCAAACGGCGGAACTCGGGGTTCTCCTCCTTCAGCCGAGCGAACAGCTGCGCTTCCGTATCGCTCATCTTTGACCTCCTCGCGGGGAGATTGGTCCGCTCCGCGCCCTCGGGACGCAGGGCAGGGCCTGGACCGATCTGGATAGGCTAGGGGAATCGCGATGAATTGAGGTGAATGCGGGGCCCGACCGGCCCCCGATGTAAGGGCAGGCGATTGCCATATCCTTTGGACCAAGATTCGGCACACACCCTACTCCATCACCGGCCGCCCGTCAAGGGCAAAATCGGTCCGCTTCCACCCGGGGGGACACATCTCCCGCCGCCCCCATGCCCGCCATCCGTGGCGAGGGATCGGGAGTTTCCGCCACCGCTTGACAAGTCCGGAGGCTCGCGGGTACTGTTCCGGCACCCGACCATGCGGATCTGGGATTTCGGATCGCGGAATGAAATGACATCACGCGGAATCCGGGAAGATCCGGGAGCGAGCTGATGCGGGAAGCGGTCGGCGAGATCCTTTTCTGGTTCAAGACCAGCGGCCTGCGGATCGGGGTGATCGCGGCGGGCAGCATCCTGCTGATCCGCTTCCTACGCGCGGTGGCGGACCGAATCCCCCGCCTGATGCCCGCCGGCCAGGAGCTCGTCGTCACGGAGCGGGAGAAGCGCGCCCACACGGTGGCCAGCCTCCTCCGAACCGTGGGGACGACCCTGGTCGTGATCGTCGCCGCGATGATGGCCTTCCGGGAGATCGGGCTGGACATCATGCCCCTCATCGCCGGGGCGGGCGTGGCCGGCCTGGCCATCGGCTTCGGGGCCCAGAGCCTGATCAAAGATGTCATCGCCGGATTCTTCATCCTGCTGGAGGACCAGTTCCACGTGGGGGACGTCATCCAGGCGGCCGGCGTGAGCGGTCAGGTAGAGCAGATGACGCTCCGCATGACCATCGTCCGGGATCTCCAGGGCACGGTGCACTTCATCCCCAACGGGGAGATCAAGGTGGCGAGCAACTTGACCAAGCAGTGGTCCCGGGCGGTCCTGGAGATCGGCGTGCGCTACGAGGAAGATGTGGACCGCGTCATCGCGGTGCTGACCGAGGTCGGCCGATCGTTGGCCGACGATGAGGTCTTCGGCAAGATGGTGCTGGAGCCGCCGCAAGTGCTGGGGGTCGAGGGCCTGACCGACTCCCAGGTCACCATCCGGATCCTGACGAAGACGCTGCCGCTGAAGCAGTGGGAGGTGGCCCGGGAGTTCCGCCGGCGGATCAAGGCCCGGTTCGACCGCGAGGGTATTCAAACCCCCTACCCGCATCGAGTGGTCATCGCTCGCCCTGCCGCCACCGGCGGCAATTGACAATTTCAAACGGACAACGGACAACCGGCCAAGATCGGTTTTGAAATGTCAGTTGTCGGTTTTCAGTTTTGCATTGGCGGTGCCCGCTGTGCTAGAGTCGCCCTCCGGCGAAGTGTTGCGCACTGACCGGACGCGAGTATGCGAAGGCTCGCAGTCGCCGCGATCTGCTTAGGGGCGCTGGCGGCCTGCGGGGGCGTCGAAGCCCCCAGGCATATCCCTCAAGACTTCAAGCGCCTGGAGGTGGATTTCGCTCTGGCGTGGGAGGCGGCGGTCCGGACGCTGATCGAGCGGGGGTTTGACATCCGGACGATCGATCGCGACGCCGGGATCATCGAGACCGGATGGCTGACCATCAACCCCGAGTACGCCGCGACGATCTTTGTGACTGAACGGGAGGACCGGCACTCCACATGCGGCAGGCCCGGGCTCTTCCGGGCCTTTCGCGGCAAGCAGGCGCGGCTGGTCTTGACCCTCCGCGCGATGCCCCGAGCCGAGGCCGGCTTGCGAGCCGAGGCATCCTTCCGCACCCAGCGATATTCCCATGTGTTCCTGTGGTCCGACCGGCTGCTGGGGGATGTCGAGTGCAGCTCCCGGGGCCGCCTGGAGGAGGAGATGAAACTCCAGATTCAGCTTCGGGCGATCTCGAAGCAACTCCAGTGGCTGCGGCGCGGAGCGCCCTGATGTCCGAGACGGAGAGCCGAGCGCCGGGGACCCCCAGGGTGCCCGAGCGCCGAGAGGAGAGGGTGGCAAAGCCCCCGAAGTACGAGCCGTTGGACCCCCGAGGGGTCAAGACGTATCCCCTCTCCGCGCGACCGAGCAAGGTGTCGGTGGCGGACGCGGCGCGGGCGTGGCGGGCGGGCGGGTCATTCCGGGAGTACCTCGATGCGCTGCCGAACCAGTTGGCGGTGCAGAGCCTGCGGCGGGTCGTGTCGGCCGTCCTGCAGGCGCGGCGCCGCGGGAAGCCCGTGATCCTGGGGATGGGGGCCCACGTCATCAAGGTGGGGCTTTCGCCCATCCTGGTGGATCTCTTGGAGCGGCGGCTCGTGACGGCCCTGGCCATGAACGGGGCCTGCGCCGTGCACGACTTCGAACTGGCCTACGTCGGCTCCACCTCGGAGGAGGTGGAGACTCAGATGGCAGGCGGCGACTTCGGGATGGCCGAGGAGACCGGGCGGATCATCAACGAGGCGGTGGCGGATGGGGTGCGGCGCGGGTTGGGCTTCGGCCGGGCCCTGGGCGAGCGGCTGATCGCGGCCAGGCCGCCGCATCTCGGCCAGAGTCTCTTCGCGGCCTGCGCGCGGCTGGACCTTCCCTGCACCGTCCACGTGGCCCTAGGGACCGACATCGTTCACATGCACCCGAGCTGTGACGGCGCGGCGGTGGGCGAGGCGACGCAGCGGGACTTCCGCCTCCTGGCGGCCGTGGTCGCGGACCTGGATGGGGGCGGCGTCTATCTCAACGTCGGCTCGGCGGTGCTCATGCCCGAGGTGTTCCTGAAGGCGCTGACGCTGGCACGGAACCTCGGCCACCGGGTGCGGGACTTCGTCACGGCGAATCTGGACTTCATCCAGCACTACCGGCCCACGCAGAACGTGGTCCGCCGTCCCGTAGCGCAGGGGGGGGAGGGGTACGCCCTGACGGGCCACCACGAACTTCTGGTGCCCCTCTTGGCGGCGGCGCTGATTGAGGGGCTGGAAGGACCGGAAACGTAAACCGTGAAACGTGAACTCTGACCAGACCACGGCCTTTCACGTTTCACGAATTACGCACGACCGGTGATCATGGCAAACGGGAAGATTCTGCGTGCCGCAAGAAAGGTCAAATCTTTGCGAGCCGCGGCGCACGCCGTGCGAAGGGCGCAGGGGGCGGGCCGGCGGGCGGTCTTCACCAATGGCTGCTTCGACCTGCTCCACCGGGGGCACACGCGCTACCTGGAGCAGGCGCGCGCCCTGGGCGACCTCTTGATCGTGGCGGTGAACAGCGATGCGTCCGTTCGGCGGCTCAAAGGGGCCGGTCGCCCCGTGGTGCCCGCGGCGGAGCGGGCGGAGGTGCTGGCGGCCCTGGCATGCGTGGATCTGGTCCTCATCTTCGACGATCTCGACCCGGGCCGGGTGATCCGGGCGGTGCGACCGGATGTGCTGGTGAAGGGGGGCGACTGGCCTGTGGACCAGATCGTCGGCGCCGACTTCGTGCGAAGCACGGGCGGGAAGGTGCGGAGCCTCCCGTATGTGCAGGGGGCCTCGACGTCGGAACTGATCCGCCGGATGGTTTCTGCTTTCAGCCATCAGCCTCAGACGGGACACCGCAAGCCCTCGCATCGCTGAACCACATCCAGCGCCATGCCCCTCCTGCGCCTGATCGCTGACGGCTGAGAAGCTGACCGCTTTCCTTCAGATCATGCTGCCGCAATTCCTCTGGCGCGAATCCGAACTGGCGGACCTCTTGGAGGATCTCGCCGCGCCCGGCGAGGCCCGCCTCCACGGCCTGCACGGCGCAGCGTGCGCTCTGGCCCTGGCGGCGTGCCATCTGGGGACCGGGCGGACGCTCCTGGTCCTCACCCGGACCGACGAGGTGGCGGCGGCCCTGGCGGCCGATCTCGAATTCTTCCTGGGCGGCTGCGTGGCCCTCCTGCCGGAGCGTGAGGCCGACCTCGAGGCCCGGGCGGGGCGCGTCCAGGCGCTGCATCGGCTGGCGGCGGGGCAGGCCACCATCCTGGTGGCGTCGGTGGCTGCGGCTCTCCCCCGAACGATCGGGCCGGCGGCGCTGGCCGCCGCCACGCTCTCGCTCTACCCGCAGCGGATCGTCCCCCGCGATGACCTGCTCCGCGCCCTCACGGCGGCGGGCTACCGTGGGGTCGGCCAGGTGACGGAGCCGGGCGAGTTCGCGGTCCGGGGCGGCATCCTGGATTGTTTTCCGCCGCAGGGTTCCCATCCGGTGCGGATCGAGTTCTTCGGGGACCAAGTCACCTCCCTCCGGCGGTTCGATCCCGAGACGCAACGCTCCCTGGGGTCGGAATCGGCCGTGACGATCCTGCCGCTGGCCGAGGTCCCGATGACTGAGGCGGCGGTGGCCTCTGCGGAGCGGTGCCTCCGGGATGCGGCCCGACGGCAGGCCGTGTCCGTCCCTCCGGCCCTGCTGGAGGCCTTGGCGCAGCGTCGGCCGATTCCGGAGTGGGATGCCTTCCTGCCATACTTCTTGCCCGATCTCGCTACGCTCCACGCCTATCTCCCCCCCGAGGCCCTGATCGTGTGGGACGAGCCGCCGGCCTTGGCGGAGCGCGCTGCGGCCGCCCTGGGGGAGGTGGCGGCGGAGAAAGGCCGCGAGCTGGACCTCGCCCCGTTGTTCCCGGCGGTGCCGGAGCGCTGGGCCTCCTGGGAGGAATTCCGCGAGCGGGCGCGGGCCTGGCCGGCCATCGCCCTCTCGCCGTTCGCGCCGGGGCCGGAGGCGCAACCGGACACATGCCCCGCCCGGAGCATTCCGGCCACGAGCGTCGACAGGTACCAGGGACGCATCAGCCGATTCTTGGAGGACCTCTCCGCGTGGCGTCGGCGGGGCGAGCGGATCACGCTGGTGGCGCGGAGCGAGGCCCAGGCGAGGCGCGTGCAAGAGATCCTGCGGGATCATGACCTGGGCGCTCGCCTGGGTCGGGAGGTGCCCGACCCGGGTGGGATCACTCTCTGGACGGGGGGTCTTTCCGCCGGCTTCCGGATCGCGCCCCTTTCCCTCACGGTGGTCACGGAAGCCGAGATATTCGGCGCCAGGGTGCTCCGGCGGCGGCGGGCGCGCCCGAAGGAGGCGCTGCCCTTCACCTCCTTCGCGGACCTGAAGGAGGGGGACTACGTCGTCCACGTGGACCACGGCATCGCCCAGTACCTGGGGCTGCAGCAGCTCGCGGTGGGCGGCCAGGAGGGAGACTTCCTTCACCTGAGATACGCCGGGAGCGACATGCTGTACATCCCCGTCTCCAAGCTGCACCTGGTGCAGCGGTACGTGGGGGGGGATTCCGGGGGGGGCGCGCCGGCGCTGGACCGCCTGGGCGGCACCTCGTGGGCGAAGGCCAAGGAGCGGGTGCGGGCCAGCGTCCGGGAGATGGCCGGCGAACTGCTCAGGCTGTACGCGGCGCGCCAGGTACTGCCCGGCCACGGCTTCGCCCCAGACAGCCCCTGGCAGAAGGAGTTCGAGGCGGCCTTCCCCTACGAGGAGACGCCCGACCAGCTCCAGGCCATCCAGGACGTCAAGCGGGACATGGAGGCGCCCCGGCCCATGGACCGGCTGGTGTGCGGGGATGTGGGGTACGGCAAGACCGAGGTCGCCCTGCGCGCGGCCTTCAAGGCCGTCATGGACGGCAAGCAGGTCGTGGTCCTCGTGCCCACCACGGTGCTGGCCCTGCAGCACTACCAGACCTTCAGCGCCCGCTTCGCCAATTTCCCCGTGCGCGTGGAGCTCTTGTCGCGCTTCCGGCCGGCGCCCGAGCAGCGGCAGGTGGTCCAGGGGCTTCACGACGGCAGCGCGGACATCGTGATCGGGACCCATCGGCTGCTCCAGAAGGACGTCCGGTTCCACGCCCTGGGCCTCTTGGTGGTGGACGAGGAGCAGCGCTTCGGCGTGGCCGCCAAGGAGGCGCTGAAACGGCTCAAGCGCGAGGTGGATGTCCTCACCCTCACCGCCACGCCCATTCCTCGGACGCTCCACATGGCGACGCTGGGGGTGCGGGACGTCAGCACCATCGAGACCCCGCCCGAGGAGCGCCTGGCCATCCGCACCTATGTGACGCCGCACGACGCCCAGGTCATCACCGAGGCGATCCAGAGCGAACTCGCGAGGAGCGGGCAGGTCTTCTTCGTGCACAACCGCGTGGAGAGCATCCACACCGTGGCCCGGGAGCTGAAGCGCCTGGTGCCCGAGGCCCGGATCGCCGTGGCCCACGGGCAGCAGAAGGAGGCCACCCTGGAGCGGATCATGGTGGACTTCTACCTGAAGAAGGTGGACGTCCTCCTCTGCACCACGATCATCGAGTCGGGGCTGGACGTGCCTTCGGCCAACACCATCATCATCGACCGGGCGGACACGCTGGGCCTGGCGCAGTTGTACCAGCTCCGCGGCCGGGTGGGGCGCGACCGGTACCGGGCCTTCGCCTACCTCCTGGTGCCGGCCGAGGGCGGGATGACCGAGGTCGCGCGGCGGCGCCTGCAGGTCATCGCCGAACTCACCGAGCTGGGCTCCGGTTTCAGGATTGCCACGCGGGACCTGGAGATCCGGGGCGCCGGGAATCTCCTGGGAGCGGAACAGTCGGGCCACATCGCGGCCGTGGGCTTCGACCTGTACACGCAGCTCATGCAGGAGACCATCCGCGAGCTGAAGGGCGAGCCGGTGGAGGTCGCGGTGGATCCGGTCATCCGGTTGCGCGCCGAGGGATTCATCCCCGAGGGCTACGTCTCCGATCCCACGCTCCGCCTGAACCTCTACAAGCGCCTGGCGGCCATCCCGGATGCCGAGCGCCTCCGGGACTTCGCCGAGGAACTTTACGATCGCTTCGGGCCGGTCCCGCCGGAGGTGCGTTGGCTGCTCACGGTGATGGATCTCAAGATCCAGGCCCGGGCCCTCAAGGTGCGGGAGATCGATGCCCGCCGGGAGGCCATCCGGCTCACCTTCGCGCCGGACCCGCCTGTCTTGCCTGAGGCCATCCTGGCCCTGCTGCGATCGGAACGCGGGCGCCTGAGATACCTCCCCGAGGAGGCGCTGGAATACCGGACCCCGCCGGGCGCGGGGCCGGAAGCCCGCGTGGAAGCGGCCAGAAACCTCTTGCAAAGACTCCGAGCCGGTGCTAGGGTCGCGTGATCCGCGACCGGGAACATCTTCCTCCGAGCACACGACGAAAGAAGGAGTGATCCGTGTTCCGCATGACATGGAAGCGTCTTCTGGTGGCCGCAGGGTGTGCCCTCGTCGCCGCCGCCTGCGGGAAGGGCGGCGGCGACGGCCAGGCCCAGGGCCCTACGGTCCTCAAGGTGAATGACAAGACGTTCACGACGGCGGACCTGGAACGGGAGCTCAGTCAGGAACTCCGGCGCGCCCCGCAGGAGATGCAGCAGTACCTCGTCACCAAGGAGGGGCAGAAGCAGTTCCTGGATCGGCTGGTCCGCCGGGAGCTCTTGCTGCAAGAGGCAGAGAAGCAGAAGATGGGCGAGCGACCCGAGGTGGCGGAGCAGGTGGCAGCCCTCCGACGGGATCTGATGCTCCGCGCCCTGCTCCAGGAGGAGGTCGGCGCCAAGGTCACGGTGGAAGACAAGGACGTCCAGGAATACTTCACGGGCCACCCGGAGGACTTCTCGGGAGACCAGATCCGCGTCCGCCACATCCTGGTCAGGACGGAGGAGGAGGCCAAGTACGTCCTGGAGCGAGCCAAGAAGGAGCCGTTCGAGGCGCTGGCCAAGGAGTTGTCCAAAGACACCGCCACCGCGGGCAACGGAGGTGACCTGGGCTACCTACGGCGGGAGCAGATGTTCCCGGACTTCGCCAAGGCTGCCTTCGACCTGAAGCCGGGCGAGCTGAGCGGCGTGGTGAGGACGCCCTTCGGGTTTCATCTCCTCAAGCTCGTGGACCGGAAGAAGGGCCAGCCGCTCACCTTCGAGCAGGTCAAGGAGCCGCTGCGTCGGCGACTCACCGACGAGCGGCAGAACCAGCGATACCAGGAGTGGATGAAAGGCCTGGAGGCCGCGGCCAAGATCACCCGGGACGACTCCTTGCTCCCCGTGGGGAAGTTGATGCGGCCCGCCCCCGACGCCGGCAGCCCGCCCCCCGGGGACGGCAAGGGCGGCGGTAAGTCGTGAGGCAGAGCATGCGCGGCGTGACGCGTGGCATTGGGCTGGCGCTGGCCCTCATCCTGCCGACGGCCCCCGCCCTGGCCCAGACGCCCGTTTCTGTCGGGGCGACCGGGCAGCCGGCGGCAGCATCCGGGGGAATGGCGCTGGACCGCGTGGTGGCCGTGGTCAACGATGAGGCGCTCACCCTGAGCGAAATCCAGGAGGAGGGCCAGCCGGTCGTCCGGAAGATCTTCCAGGATTTCGTCGGGCCGGAGCGGGATCGGCGCCTGGAAGAAGCCGAGAAGGGGCTCCTGGATGATCTGATTAGCCGCCGGCTGATGTACCAAGTGGCAAAGCGCGAGGGAATGTTGCCGTCGGAGGCCGAAGTCAACGGGGCCATCGAGGAACTGAAGAAGAACAACAACGTGACCGACGATGCCCAGTTCCGCGCCATGCTGCGGGCCGAAGGACTCACCCTGGAACAGGTCCGGCGGACCGTCGGGGAGCGTCTGGCCATCGCACGCCTCTTGGCGCGGCAGATCCGCTCGTCGATCATCATCACTGAGGACGAGCTGCTGAAGTACTACCAGTCCAATCAAGAGAAGTACCAGAGGACTCCTCAGGCGGAGATCCGTCACATCCTCTTCCCCGTCCCGGAGGGCGCGGATGAGGCCGCCGTTCGCGCGCGCGCGGAGGAGGCACGGACCAAGATCGCGGCGGGGGCGGACTTCGCGACGGTTGCGAAGCAGTATTCCGATCCGTCCTCCGGGGCGTCGGGGGGCGAGGTGATGACCGTCCACCGGGGCGAGTTGGCGGCCGAGATCGAAGGCGCGGCCTTCGGCTTGCCGGCGGGGGGGCTGAGCCCTCTCATCCGGACGGAGGTGGGATGGCACCTGATCAAGGTGGAGCGAGTTCAGGCCGAGGCGGTCGCGCCCTTCGCCGAGGCGCGGGATGCCATCCGGGACCAGTTGTTCCAGGAGAAGTTCGAGGCCAAGCGGAAGGAATGGCTGGCGGGCCTGCGGTCGCAGGCCTTCATCCAGGTCCTGATACAGCCGGGGGACCTGCAGACCCAAACCGCCAAACCGTAGGATATCGCGCCCTGTTTCCCGCCCCGTTCGTGGCATGGCCCTCTTTCCCTCCACCATCCCGGTCCTCCACGACCTGCTTCTCGGCCTGGCCCGCTTCTTCGTGTACCGGGGCCTGGTAGGCGCCTCCCGCTGAATCCCACGTGAACGAACCGCCATGACGCCAATCCCGCCCCGGGCGGGACAAGGATCTGATGGTCCGATCCTTTCATGCAAGAACGCGAGAACCGGTTCCTGGGACCCTCACGACTCTCGCTTCGTTTCTTCCAGAAGGGCATTCACCTGGTGTTCTTGTCCGGCCGAAGGCGGGATTGGTGGTTGGGAATTTTGGATTGGGCTCAAAGCTGTCCGGTCTCGTCCCAGGTGTCGAGCAGGCGCTGGTAGGCGGGGTCCCGGTACCGCCCCAGGAGAAACGCTGGCGCATAGTGCGGCAGGGTCCCGCCGGTCAGATGCGCGGCCAAGAGTTCCCCGGCGGCGCACGCCGCCATGACGCCGAAGCCCGACAGCGCGCCGATCACGTACGCACCCTCCACCGGCAGCGGTCCGATCAAGGGGCGATTCTCGCGCGTCTTGGTGTAATAGCCAGCGTCAATGGCCGGCCGCGGCGCCCTGTCGAGGTACGCCTCCAATCCGGGGAGCATCGTCGTAAGCCCCCGCAAGACGATCTCGAAGTAGTATGGATCGAATCGGGGCGGCCAGACCGGCTCCACCTGCGGCGTGTGATACGCCCACAACATCAACAGGACGTTGTTGTCCGGCCCACCCTCCGGGCGGAGGTGAGCGCCCGACGGCAGCTCCTGCAACAATCGCTTCGTCTCGTCGGATTGGGCAAGCAAGGCGCGCTCTTCCTCCGGCCAGGCCAGAACCTGAGGATCGGCCCAGATGAGCATGGGGGCATGGCGCGGCACGACCCCCCGTTCGTCTCGAAAGGTCACCATGGCATGGAGCTCGGAGAAGACTGGAAGATCCACGCCCAGCATGGCGCCGACCTCTCTCAGGAAGGGTCCGGCCCCGTTGACGAAACAGTCGGTGGCGATGCGGTCACCGCCCTGGAGCCGGACCGCCCGCACGCGGCCCCTCTCGACATCGACGCCCTCGAGGCGGGCAGAGACGAAGGTGACGCCGCGCTCCCGCGCCCGCTCCAGGAGATACATTCCCAGTTGCTGCGCGCTTAGCCATCCGCAGCGGCGGGCGTGCAGCACTGCGACCGTGCGTGTGGAGAGATAGGGAAAGTGCCGACGAATGAGGGCGGGGTCGACAATCAGGTCTGCGCCGGATGACGGTTCGGCGAATCCCTGGGGCGGTGCGGGCCGATATGGGGCGTCGCCGGGATGGCAGCGCCCCGGACCGGCGCCCAAGGCCGTGGACTCTTCCGCCGCGCGGCGCAACGAGGGGATTCGCGTTGGATCGGCCGTGGCGTAGAGGTACCCACGCCGATTCAGATTGAACGCATTGCCGCTCTCGCGGGCCAGATCCTCCATGAGGTCGATGCTGCGGTTCATCAGGCTGACCATGGTGTCCCCGGGCCCCGGCCACCAGTTGCGATAGCATTCGGTCGACTTGTCGCTCGTCAGCGTGAGCGGGGGGCGCTCATCCACCAGGACGACGTTCTGCAGGCCATGCCTGACGGCCAGATGATAGGCGGCGCTCACCCCCGCAATGCCCGCGCCGCAGATCACGACATTGGCAGTCGATCTTCCCAAAGGCTTTTCCTCTCTCCGGGGATCCCGATGTCGCGAGGCGGGTGTGGCCGAGTGATGGGGGAAGCGCCCGGCGCGCGACGGCGGGACCGAGGTAAATCGATGGGGCTCACCGGTCGCGGAAGGTCTTCCGGAGCTTGCGGACCATGATGTCGCGCTTGGCCGGGCTCAGCCGGTCCACGAAGAGGACACCGTTCAGATGGTCCAGCTCGTGCTGGAAGATGCGGGCCAGCAGGCCCTCCCCCTCGACCTGGATGGGCCGCCCGGCGCGATCCAGGCCCCGGACCAGGACCCGCCGAGCCCGTCGCACCTCTTCGCGGAAATCGGGAATGGACAGGCAACCCTCCTCGGTGACGAGCGCGCCGTCGGCTTCGACCAGTTCGGGATTGATCACGACCAGAAGCTTCGACGGGTCGTGATCCTCGGACGGGTTGGCCACGAAGAGGCGGAGGGGACTGCCCACCTGATTGGCGGCCAAGCCCACCCCGGGCGCCGCGTACATAGTGGCCACCATGTCGTCGATGAGCCGATCCAGGTCGCCGTCGAAATTGGCAACGGGCCGGGTCGGTTTGCGGAGGATCGCATGGCCGTACGTGAGAATGCGCCGGCCTCCCGGCGGACTCGGGGAGGGCATCGTCAGGCGAGCGGCAGGCTGGCCGCGGCGTTGAGATCCCAGCCGGCCCGGTCCCCGCGCCGGAGGCGGACGGCGCCGGCAGCGGCGATCATGGCCGCGTTGTCCGTGCAGAGCGCCGGGGAGGGGATGAAGATCTGGATCCCCTCGGCCTCTGCCTCGGCCTGGAGGGCCTGCCGCAGGGCACCGTTGCAGGCGACGCCGCCCACCACCACGATCCGGCTGACCGACAGGTCCCGGGCGGCAGCCATCACCCGCTCTGTCAGCATGTCCACGGCCGCCTGTTGGAAGCTGGCGCAGAGATCGCGCAACTCCTGAGAGCCGGCCGGCGGAACTCCCGGTGCCGGGCCTGCGCTTGTCATCCTTTTCAGGCCCTTCAGGTGGTGCACCACCGCCGTCTTGAGGCCGCTGAAGCTGAAGTCCCGGTTGCCATTGCTGAAGGCCGCCCGGGGGAACGGAATCGCCTGGGGGTCGCCGCCCTTGGCCTCCCGCTCGATCGCCGGGCCGCCGGGGTAACCCAGGCCCAGGAACTTGGCGACCTTGTCGAAGGCCTCGCCGGCCGCATCGTCCCGCGTCCGGCCCAGCAACCGATACTCGCACTCGACCGACACGTGGTACAGATGCGTGTGGCCCCCCGACACCACCAGAGCCACGAAGGGGTGGGCGAGCGCCGGAAATTCCAGGAAGGCGGCTGCGATGTGTCCCTCGAGGTGGTTCACCCCGACCAGGGGGAGTTCCCGGGCGAAGGCGATGGCCTTGGCGACGGACACGCCCACGAGGAGCGACCCCACCAGCCCTGGCCCCACCGTCACCGCCAGCGCCGCGAGGTCCGCAAGGCTTACGCCGGCATCGGCGAGGGCGCGGTCCAGGACTGGATGGATCGCCTCGAGGTGGCGGCGGGAAGCGAGTTCCGGGACAATCCCGCCGTAGGGGGCGTGCAGCTCCACCTGGGAGGCCACGACGTTGCTCCGGATGCGGCGGCCGTCCTCCAGAACCGCTGCGGCCGTCTCATCACAGGAGGTCTCGATGCCGAGAACGAGCTGCATGACACCTGGGCAATCGGCCAACCCGGAATCCCTGATTGCCAAGTTGCCGGGTTGCCTGTGGTTGCAGACCTAGCCGGCCGACTTCGCCTCGGCCTTCGCAGGCGGGACACTCTTCTCCAGGATCTTCGTCGCCTTCAGGATCTCCACGGCTCGTTGGAGCTGGACGTCTTTCTGAAGATCCACCACGTCCCGACGCCCGATCTCCACGCTCTCACCCTCCTGCTCACCGATCCGCTGCTCGCGCGGGCGCTCGCCGGCCGCCAGGCGGCGCGTATCCTCCTGGCGTTGCGCCGTGAGTTCCGGCTTGGGCAGCTCCACGATGATATCCGGGGTGATCCCGATCCCATGGATGGACCGGCCGCCGGGGGTGAAGTACTTGGCCGTGGTCAGGCGCAGGCCCGACCCGTCTGAGAGCGGAATCACCGTCTGGACCGACCCCTTGCCAAAGGTCTTGGTGCCAATCAGCACGGCCCGCTTCCAATCCTGGAGGGCGCCGGCCACGATCTCCGAGGCGCTGGCCGAGCCGCCGTTGACCAAGACCACCATGGGCCACTTGGGCAGCCCGTTGCTGTGTTCCGCGGTGAAGCGGAGGTCCTGGTTCTTGATGCGCCCCTGCGTGTAGACGATGAGCTGGCCCTTGTCCAGGAACATGTCGCTTACCGCCACCGCCTGGTTCAGCAGGCCGCCCGGATCATTCCGGAGGTCCAGGATCAACGCGGCATCGCCGGCCTTCTCGGCCTGCTCCAGCGCCTTCTCCAGATCCTTCGAGGTCTTCTCCTGGAACGAGGTGATGCGGACGTAATAGATGCCATCCCCCAGATCCTTGCTGCGGACGCTGTGGACCTCGATCGTCTCGCGAACCAGCGTGATGTCCATCGGCTCCGGGGACCCCTCCCGCAGGATACTGATGGTCACCTTGGACCCTTTGGGCCCGCGCAGCTTGCGGACCGCGTCCATCAGGGTCATGTCCTTGGTGGGTTGGCCCTCGATCTTCACAATCCGGTCGCCGGGCTGGACGCCGGCGCGTTCGGCCGGGGTGCCATCAATCGGGGCGACCACGGTTAGCATCCGGTCCTTCACCGTGATCTCGATGCCCAGCCCGCCGAAACTCCCCTGGGTCTCCACCTGCATCTCCCTGAAGGCGTCGGGCGGCATGAAGGCGCTGTGAGGGTCCAGCGTGTCTAGCATCCCCTTCACCGCGCCGTAGATCAAGTCCTGGGAGTTCACCTCTTCCACGTAGTTGGACTGGATCAGCGAGAGGATCTCGGTGAAGACCTTGAGCTTGTCGTAGGTGTCTTCGACGGCCGTGATCCCGCGCTGGACCCCCCCGGTGAAGACGAGAAGCACCAGGGTGCCGGCGATGACCACGCCCTTCCACCAACCGCTGTGTCGGACGGAAACCATGCGAATACCCTCCATTACTGGGGACCTCGGCCCGGGATCCCGCCGACGGCGGGATCGCCCCGTGACCACCTGTGCATCCGTGTGCCGGTCGCGCTGCGGGGAGAACGCCAGGGCCTGCGGACGGCGTTCAAGGCGTCCGGGGCTGAAGCCAGGCCAGCGGGTCCTGCGGCTTCCCCTTGTGGCGTAGCTCGAAGTACAGTAACGGGCCCTCCAGCGACCCGGTGTCTCCGACCTTGCCGATCACCTGCCCGCGCGAGACGCTCTCGCCCGGGCGGATCAGGATCTCGGACGCGTGGGCGTACAGCGTGAAGTAGCCCCCCCCATGATCCAGGATGATCAGCCGACCGTAGCCCTTGAACCAGTCGGCGTAAATAACCGACCCCTCCGCCACCGCCACGATGTCCTTGCCCTCGGGCGCGGCGATCTCGATCCCGCGGTTGAACGTTACGGTGTGGAACCGCGGGTGCTCCTGCCGCCCGAAGGTGGAGCCCAGGGGGCCGGCCGCCGGCCAGGGAAGCTTGCCCTTGAGCCGCTCGAAGCGGCCGTCATCGCGAAAGTCGGGGGCCTCCTCTTTCCCGCCCGGGGCCTCGCGTCGCGCCGGGGCGCGGCTGCTGCGGCGCTGCCGCTCCTCCTCGCTCTGCAGCCGCACGATGAGCGCCTGCAGGTCCTTGGCCGACGCCTCCAGCTCCTTGATCTTGGTCAGGTGGCCCGCCTTCTCCTCCCGGACGCTGGCCAGGAGGATCCGGCGCTTACGCTGTTCCTCGGCGATCTGCCCGCGGGTGGTGGCGGCCTTCTCCTTGGCGTCGGCCACCTCGGCATTGTAGCGCGTGAGTTCGGCGCGCTTCTGGGAGAGGTCGGCCAGCGTCGCGCTGTACGTCTGCATCAGGCGCTGGTCCTGCGCCGCCACGGCCGACAGGTACTTCAGGCGGCGGCCTGCCGCCGAGAAATCCTCCGCCGAGAGGAGCATGCGCACGTACCCGAATCGGCCTTGCTTGTAAATGGCTCGCAGCCGCTGCCCAAGCAGCGACCGGCTGCGCGTGAGGCGCCCCTCGGTCGCGGCGATCGCCTGCGACAGGCTGCCAATCCGCTGGGTGCTGTCTCGGAGCTTCGCCTCGAGCCCCCGGAGGGTTTGCGTCCTCTCCTTGAGGGTCTGCTCGAGGCGCTGGAGCTCCCGCGCCAGGACGGCCTCTTTCTGCCCGGCCTCCCTGGCTTTCTCGCGCTCGCGGCCCAGCTCCCGCTGGACCTCCCTCAGGCGCTCCCGACTCTCTTGTGTTCGGGGCGCCTTGCCCTCCGTCGCCCCGAAGGCGAGGCCGGCCCCGCCGAGCAGGATGGCCCAGACCAGCAGGAGGCCGGTGAACCGGCGACACCGCATCACGGGCAGGATCATCCTCCGACCCACTCAGGCGCGCAGGAAGCGACCCACCGAGATGAGGCTGCCGAATGCCCCCACCCCCGCCCCGGCCACGAGCATGGCGCCCACCCACTGGGGATCGAGGAAACTGCCCACGCCCATGCCGAAGATCTGTCCCGGCGTGAGCTGGAGCTGCCACAGGGTGGCCCGGTAGGCCCCGAACAAGAGCAGCAGGGCCAGCGCCGCCCCCAGCCCCCCCTGGATCATCCCCTCAAGCAGGAACGGGGCCCGGATGTGGAGCTTGGTGGCACCCACGAGCAGCATGATCTCGATCTCCTCCGCCCGGGCGTACACCGCCAGGCGGATCGTATTGCTCACGATCAAGAGCGAGGCCATCCCCAGCGCCAGGCCCACGCTCAGCCCCAGCAGCCGGAGCATCCGGACGGCGGCGGTGAGGCGGTCCACCCACTCCTGGCCGTACAGGACGTCCTCCACGCCCTCCAGGCGGCCGAGGGAGGCGGTGAACTGGCGGAGGGCTTCCGGCGTCTGGTACGCATCGTAGATCCGGAGCTGGAGCGAAGCCGGGATGGGGTTCTCGCCCAGGCCCTCCAGGAGCGACTCCTTCCCCTTCAGCTCGCGCTTGAAGCTCTGCAGGGCCTCCTCCTTGGAGGTATAGGTCACGGCCTTCACGGCGCGCTCGCTCTGGATCCGCTTCTTGAGGAGGGTGAGCTGCTCCGCCGTGATCCCGTCCTCCAGGAAGACCGTGACCTGGAACTGCTCTTTCCACTCGCTGACCAGGGCCCCCAGGTTGCCAGTGATGATCAGAAAGATGCCCACGATCACGAAGGAGAACGCGATCGTCCCGATGGAGGCCAGGCCACCCCAGCCGCTCCGCCGGATGTTGACCAGGGCATCCTGGAGAATGTACTGCAGGCGTTCCACGCGTGCGACCCTCGATTCCGCGTGGCCCTCCGACGGCCTCCCGGGCCCCCGGAGGACCACGGCTTCCCATCTATGGATCGAGCCGGCCAGAAGCTACAGATGCTCCTCGACGAGGCGGCCCCCCTTCAGGATGATCGCGCGCCGCCCCAGATCCCGCACCATGTCCATGTCGTGCGTCGCCACGACAACGGTCGTCCCCTTGGCGTGGATGTCGCCCAGCAGGCGCATCACGTCCACGGCGAGTTCGGCGTCGAGATCGCCTGTGGGCTCGTCCGCCAGGAGCAGCACGGGATCGTTCATCAGCGCCCGGGCGATGGCCACCCGCTGCTGCTCGCCGCCGGAGAGCCGGTACGGCGTCATCTGGACCTTGTGGCTCAGCCCCACCAGCTTCAAGAGGTTGGCCACCTTGCGCTTGCCCACCGCCGCGGGGATTCCCAGGACCCGGTAGACCAACGCCAGGTTGTCAAAGATCGAGCGATCCCGCAGGAGCTTGAAGTCCTGGAAGATCACGCCGATGCTCCGCCGCAGGTGCGGGATGGCGCGCCCCGGCAGCTTCACGACGTTCCGGCCGTTCACCAGGATCTGGCCCGAGGTCGGCAGCTCGTCGCGGAAGATCAGGCGGAGCAGCGTGGTCTTCCCGGCGCCGCTGGGGCCGGCGATGAAGACGAACTCGCCCTTCTGGATGTGGAGGTTGATATCAACGAGGGCTTCGACGTCCCTGCCGTACGTCTTGTAGACATGGAACAACTGGATCATGGACGGGTTGCCGGGACACCCGGCGTGGCGATCACCATGGCGCTGCCTCCAACTCACCACCCATCGGAAACGTAAGAGTAACGGCTTTCCCGGACCTTTGCAACGAAATTTCAGGACGGGGCGAGCGCTGAGAGTGTGTGAAAAAATCGTCGCCGGGCCGAGAGCCCGACTGTAACCTCATGATTCTCCGTGGGTGAAAAATGCGCTTGCCGCCGATTCGCCGTATTTTCACACACTCTGAATCGCCAGGTGGCTCTCGGGCCATCGGGCCGCCGATTCGCGTCCGGGAGGGACGCCCCCTTAAGGCGGAGGCGTTCCCCACGGCCGCAGCGATCGCGGACAAGGCCGCGCCGGCTGCGAGGAGTCGCCTTGCGGGCAAAGCGATCCAGGCGGGCCGAAACCGCTTGACCGCGCGTTGGAGTGGAGTAGACTCCGATCGAGCGCGGGGAGAGCAATGCACCGGCTCGCGGCAGCAGAGGGGCGGCCATGACGACGCGCCCGGCTAATCCGGCCCCACCGGTCACACTGGCGAAAGGCTGGGCTCTCGGGGCCGGCATCACGCCCAACGTTCGCGCGCTGGGGGCGGTCTCGCTCCTCACGGACACCAGCACGGAGATGGCCTACCCGCTCCTGCCGCTCTTCCTCACGCGAACCCTGGGGGCGGGCACGGCGTTCGTCGGGCTCGTGGAAGGGGTGGCCGAGACCACGGCCAGCCTGCTGAAGTTGATCTCGGGCTGGCTGTCGGATCGCCTTCGGCGCCGGAAGGCGCTGGTGGCGTGGGGCTACGGGCTGTCCTCCCTCACCCGCCCGCTGATGGCCATGGCGCTCCTCCCGAGCCACGTCCTGGGCATCCGGTTTCTGGATCGGGTCGGGAAAGGCGTCCGGACCTCGCCGCGGGATGCGCTGATCGCCGATTCCACCCCGGCGGGGGCGCGGGGAGCCGCCTTCGGCTTTCACCGCGCCATGGATCATCTGGGCGCCGTGGCGGGACCCGTCCTGGCCTTCCTCTTTCTGCCCGTGGTCGGGGGAAGCTATCGGGCGATCTTCTGGCTAGCCAGCATCCCCGCGGCCCTGTCTGTGCTCGTGCTCGTCTGCGCCGTGCGGGACGTCCTCGCGCAGGAGGCGCCCGCGCGCCTCCCCCTTCTCACCCTCCGGCCGTACGATGCGCGCTTCAAGGCCTTCCTCGGCATCGTGACGCTCTTCACCCTGGGAAACAGCAGCGATGCCTTCCTGCTCCTGCGCGCGCGGGAGGTGGGCGTAGCTGAGGCGGCCGTTCCGCTCTTGTGGGCGGCGCTCCACGCCGTGAAGTCCGCGAGCTCGCTTTGCGCCGGAATTCTGTCGGACCGCATCGGCCGGCGGGGGACGATTGTCGCCGGGTGGCTTACGTACGCGGCCGTGTATGCGGGGTTCGCCGTGGCGGGAAGCCCGGGGCAGGCCTGGGGACTCTTTCTGGTCTATGGCCTGTACTTCGGCCTCACCGAGGGCGTGGAGAAGGCGCTGGTCGCCGACCTCACGCCGGCGGCAGCCCGCGCCAGCGCCTACGGCGTGTACCACACGGCCATCGGGATCACGGCGCTCCCCGCCAGCCTGCTGACGGGTTGGCTCTGGCAGCGGTTCGACGCGGGCGTCGCCTTCGGCACGGGAGCCATCCTGGCGGCGGCCGCAGCGATCCTGCTGTGGGCCCTCCTGCGTGAGTCCGGGCGATCAACTTGACTGCGGACGGCCGCCCCAGACTTGGCAGGGCGCCGCCTGTTCGCTGCGATCGGAATCGATGCCTCCCGATTTCCTTCTCGAGTGCACGGCGTGCGGGAGCGAGGCCGTCTGGGATACGGACGCCGTCCCCCCGGTGGGCTGTCCGGAGGTGGGCCACCCCGTCCTCTGGTTCTGCCAGGCCTGCGGGGCAGAATCGCGCCACACGATCGTTGACCTGTACGTGGTGATCGACAAGCTGCATCACGAGATCTGCCTCGCCACCGAGCTGGACCGGTCAACGGTGGACCGGGTCATGGCCGAGGTGTACCGCCAGAGGCAGCGCGAATCGGAAGAGGCGCCGACGGCCCGGCTGGATCCGGCCCGGGAGGTGGAGGAGGTCGCCGAGGGGGCCGGCGTCCCATTGGACGTGGTCGAGCGGATCTCCGTGGCAGAGACGGCCTGGATGCTCCGGCGCGGGTATCTCGTGGAAGTTGGCCGTGGTGAGTGAGCGACCGCTCTGGGTCAGAGCATTCCCGCTCCGCTTCTCCCGAAACGGGCCCCGGCCGAGGACCTGGACACGCGCGATTGGGTTGCGGACACCTCGTCCCGGATCTATCGCAGCCGCGAGGAGGTCGCGACCCGCATCCTGGAGTTCGACGGGGGACGCCCCGGGGCGCTGAATGGCGGGATCATCCTCATGCACCTCAACACGCGCCGTCAGACGGATCGGCCCCATTTAGCCCTGCCCCAGCTTCTGAAGAGCCTGCAGGATCAGGGCTACCGCCTCGTCACGGTGTCGGAGGTTCTCGCTCGCGCCACGCCTCGCCACGCCGTCGTGGCCTCGAGCGCAACCCCCCGGTCCTCTGCCAGGGTCCAGGGGCTCACCCGGTAGCGTCGAATTCCCTCGCCACCGCCGGGTGTCTCCCTTTGCTCTGTTCCGCCGCGCGAGCGCATGGTAGACTCTTCTGGCGGCACCGAGGAACGCGGCCCATGCCATTCGCACCGGCCCGCAGCAGGCCGAAGGAGGAGACGCGATGAACGTTCAGATTTTCGTGGAACCGGTGGCGCGCCACCAGGAGTTGGCCGCGGCCATGAACGCGTGGCTGGCCGGGCATCCGGGCGTCGAGGTCGAGGACGAGACCGTGCAGATCTTCCACAATCACACGACCAATGCCGACGACGTCCTGGTCATGCTCTTCTACAAGGAGAAGGCCCCCCGGAAGGCAGGGGCGAAGGCCTGAGGGGCCAACAGGGTGAGGCGGCGCGGGGTGGGACGGGCTGGTCCGGGCCGTCGGTGAAAAGACGCACAGGGCGAGGGGAACCCCCTCGCCCTGTGCGAACGCCTGGCGGCGGGACCGCGTCCCGCTACTTCTTGCGCTTCTCGATGGGCTCGAAGTCCCGGATGGCCACGCCGCTGTAGACCTGCCGCGGCCGCGCGATCTTCTGCTCCGGGTCCGTGATCAACTCCTGCCACTGGGCCAGCCACCCCGACATCCGGGGGATGGCGAAGAGGACCGTGAAGAAGTCGGTGGGGAAGCCCACGGCCTCGTAGATGATCCCGGAGTAGAAGTCCACGTTGGGGTACAGCTTCCGCTTGACGAAGGACTCGTCCTCCAGGGCGATCCGCTCGAGTTCCATGGCGATGTCGAGGAGCGGGTTCCTTCCCGTCACCTCGAAGACCTGCTCGGCCAGCCGCTTGACGATCCGCGCCCGGGGATCGTAGTTCTTGTACACCCGGTGGCCGAACCCCATCAGGAGGGCCTTGCGACCCTTCACATCCTGGACGAACTGCGGGATCTTGTCCTTGGACCCGATCTGCCGCAGCATGCGCAGGACCTGCTCGTTGGCCCCGCCGTGCAGCGGCCCGAACAGCGCCGCGGTGGCTCCGGCGGCGGTGCAGGAGGGATCGGTCTCGGAACTGCCGACGCTCCGCATGGCGTTGGCGCTGCAATTCTGCTCGTGATCGGCATGGAGAATGAACAGGACGTCCAGCTCTGATAAGAAGAGGGGAGATGCCAGGGCATCTCCCCTTTGCTTGGAAAGCGAAATCCAGTTCATGAAGAGGGAGGCCGGAAAATCCTCCCTCAGCGAGGAAGCATCAGGAAAGCTTCCGGCCACCCTCCGCGGCCCACTTCTCAAGCATGGCAGTTGTGACGGACTTGGGCCGTTCGATGGCATAACCCAGGGCACGGTCCCAGGTGAGGTTGGCCATGACGCCGAGGGCGCGGCCGATGCCGAAGAGGACGGTGTAGAAGTCCCACTCGCGGACTCCATAGTACCACTGGATAACCCCGGAGTGGGCATCCACGTTCGGCCAGGGGTTCTTGGCCTTGCCCTGCTCCGTGAGAACGCCCGGGGCGCACTCGAAGATCATGCTAACGATCTTGAAGAGCGGGTCGTTGGGCAGGTGCTTGAGGCAGAACTCACGCTGCGCCATGTACCGGGGATCGGTCTTGCGGAGAACGGCGTGGCCGTAGCCCGGGACAACCTGGCCGGCTTTGAGGGTATCCCACAGCGCCTTGGTAACGTTCTCCTTGGTCGGTTCGGCGCCGCCCAGCCTCTTCTGGAACTCCATGATCCAGGTGAGCACTTCCTGGTTGGCGAGGCCGTGGAGCGGGCCGGCGAGGCCATTCAGAGCGGCTGAGTAGGCGTAGTAGCCATCCGAGAGGGCCGAGGCAACGAGGTGGGCGGTGTGGGCGGAGACATTGCCCGACTCGTGGTCGGAGTGAAGAATGAAATACATTCGCATGACGTCGTCATAGGGCTTGGCGACGCCACACATCTTGGCATAGTTGGCGCCCATGTCGAGTGCTGGGTCGATAGGGATGTGCTGGTCATTCTTATACTTGTAGCGGTAGATGTAGGCGGCGATGACGGGAATCCGGGCTACCAGGTTGCTGGAGTCCTCGTACATGAACTCCCATGCGGTCATCTTGTTGAACTTGCCGGAGTTGTAGAACTTGACGAATTCCGAATCCCGCTGCATGGAGAGAATACCGGCCGAGAGCATCACCATCGGGTGGCTGTCCTTGGGGAGAGCCCTGATAACATCGAATATGTAGGCGGGAACCTTCTGTCGCTCTTTCCACTCGGCCAGAACTCCATTCACCTCGGCCTGGGTTGGTACATCGCCGGTCAGGAGAAAATACCAAAAAGCCTCGACGGTCGGGTATTCGGAGCCGGGGGCCTTGGGAAGTGCTTGCATGGTCTCAGGGATCGTCTTGCCGCGGAAGCGGATCCCTTCAAAGGGATCAAGGTAGGAAATATCGGTAACCAGACAACGAACGTCTCGAGCGCCACCAATGCACTGGTCAATGGTCACCTGGTCGATGATGACCTTGCCGAACTCCTTGACAAGGCGTGTCGTGCGGGGTCGGAACTCCTGGATTTTCGAAGCCAGCGTGTCCTTCAGTTTCGACATCTTGAATCTCCTTTCGACTTATGAGGTTTCGGTGAGGGTGATAGAAACCAAAAATGCCCCTGCAGACACCTGTACGCGTCGGACGAAGGTCGAAAGGATGGGCAAAGTAGAACGAGCGGCGCGACCGCTCGTGCAGAGCACAGGCAACTCTATTTCCAAAAAATCATACTCCCAGGCTTCTCACGATGCAAAAGAAAACTCTCCGGTGAAACTCGGTTTGTCTGAGTCTCGCGACAAGGAATCGGGAGGGATCCGGTTTTCATCCTGGGCCCTAGGGAATGGGAAGGAGGGCGAGCCATGACTGTCCAAGCGCGAGAGGTGATCGAAGAAGGACGGCAGAAGATTGCCTCGCTGGAAATGCGGATCCGCGAGCACCCGTACATCCAGGCGCTAGAGGCGCGGCGGGTGGATCGGGAGAAGCTGGCGATCTTCGCCGGCCAGCAAAGGCACATCATCGAGAGCGACCTCCGGAGTGTGGGGCTGATCGTAGCGCGCTCCGAGTCGCAAGCGACGCGAGACTTTTTCATGGGCATGCTCCAGGGCGAACGCGCGGCCCTGGAGGCCCTGGGAGCCTTCGGGAGAGCAGTAGGCCTTCCGGATGACCGGGCCCGGGCGGCTGAACCACTTCCGGGCGCGTTCGCGTACAGCGCCTATGTCGCGTGGCTTGCTCTGTACGGGTCGATGGCGGAATTTGCCGGGGCGTTTTTGGTCAACCTGGAGGCTTGGGGGGCCAACTGCGGTCGGATGAGTCGCGCCTTGCGCGACCTCTACGGCCTGACAGGAGCGGATGTCGCGTTCTTCGATCTGTTTGCGCTCACGCCACCCGGATTCGAGGAGCGGGGCATCGCCGTGGTGGAGGAGGGGCTGGCTCAGGGCGTGGATCCCGGACGCATCCATCGGGCGGCTCGGATGCTCCAAGGCTACGAGCTGCTCTACTGGGACACGATCCTTCAGACCATGGAGGCCTGATCGGCCACCCGAGGGGAGGAAACCATGCGGGCGAGCGATGCATTCCGCCAGGCCGCGCACGCGATCTGGGAGGCGAACGCTGCGCATCCCTTCGTGCGGGGGATCGGGGATGGAACACTCTCCGAGGAACGCTACCGGTTCTACCTGGCGCAGGATTACGTCTACCTTATTGACTTCAGTCGCTTCTTTGCCGTGGCCGCGGCCAAAGCGCCGAGCCTCGCGCCCATGGAGCGGTTCGCCAAGCTCTTGGATGAGACGCTGCACTTCGAGATGGACCTGCATCGGAGCCTCTGCGCCGAGTTCGGCATTTCCCGCCACGAGCTGGAACGGACCCGCCCCTCGCCGACGTGCCTGGCCTATACCAGTTATCTGCTCCGCATGGCGTACGAGGGTGAGGCCGGGATGCTGCTGGCCGCCCTCCTGCCATGCTCGTGGGGCTACGGCGAGATCGGCCTGCGCCTCAGGGGAAAGGGCCTTCCACCAGTCGCCCACTATGCCAAGTGGATCGAGACCTATGCTTCGGCCGGGTACCAAGAGATCGTGGAGTGGTTGCGCACGCTTTTCGACGAGGTCCTCGGCGATTTGGGAGGCATGCAGCGCAGCCGCCTTCAAGAGATCTTCGACACCTCCAGCCGGTGGGAATACCTCTTCTGGGAGATGGCGTGGAAGATGGAAGGCTGGCCGGTGTGAATCCGGCCGCACAACGACACTCAACATCACATCGACTGGTTCGACAGAATCGTCGAACACCCCGGAGTTTTTGTCGAACTTCGCCCAGATTTTCTGACGAGCAAAGAATCGGTAGGATGCTTTGAGGCATGCGGAACCCCGTGAATTTCCAAGGGCTGCAGCGTTCTCTGACGCGGAAGCCTTGCGGGCCGCAGGCTTGGCACAAGGGTTGCCCTCCTCTCTGGACAGCGATGATTCGCCAATCAACAATCTTCGAGGGAGAGGAGGTACCGGCAATGAGCAAGGCATTGGGTGTGACGTTGGTGGCAGTGCTGGTCCTGGGAATTTCCGGAGCCGCCATGGCGTGGTGGGGCGGGCCAGGGATGGGGTACGGCTACGGTCCCGGGATGATGGGTTACGGCCCGCAGGGTCAGGGTGGCGGCTGGGGTCCGGGGTGGATGATGGGGCCGCGGCGCGGGATGCGCTCTTGCGCTACGAATATCCGGGGAATGTGCGCGAGCTGGAGAACATCGTGGAGCGGGTGGTCCTCCTCTGCCGAGGCACGGTGATCGACCTCCCGGATCTCCCGGCGGTCACGCGATCGGGGGAGCGGGGCCCGGCCGAGCCCGAGGCTTCCCGGCTGCCGGACCTTGTGGCCGCCATCGAACGGCAGGCGATTCGAGCCGCCCTGGAGCGGCACGGCGGGATCCAGACGCAGGCGGCGGCCGCATTGGGCATCAGCGAGCAGGTCCTGCGCTACAAGCTGAAGAAGTACGGCCTGGAAGGCCGCGGCGAACCGTGACCCCTTTTGTCTGGGCGGCCTCGCAGGCCTTTGCCGTTCCGGCGTCCTCGGGATGCAGCCAGGATCGGGTCGGCCGGGAACCCGGATGAAGCTTTGCTTGACAGCGGGAGCGCACCGGGCTATGAAATAACGGATGTCAGGGTCCGGGAGGGGGCGGTGCGCGTTTCCTCCCCCCGGCCCAGGCTGCTTGGGCTCCCCCGGTCTCGGAGCTGCCGGCTCGTGCGCGGCGAACCCGGGGCATAAGGGCGACGCGGCCACAGCGGAGAGGGGCGTGATGACCGACACCATCCTGCTGGTGGATGACGATCAGCTCATCCTCCAAATGGCCCGGGACGTGCTGGAGAGGGCGGGCTACCAGACTATATGCCTGCAGGAAGGTCGGGCGCTCGAAGCGACAGTCGCCTCGGCTCGCCCTTCCCTGGTTTTGCTCGACATCATGATGCCCGGGACGGACGGCCTGAGTCTGTGCCGTCAACTGCGGAGCGGTCCCGATGCCTTCCGCGGCCCCATCGTCATGGTCTCCGCCAAGCACTACGAGACCGATAAGCGGATCGCTCGCGAGGTCGGCGCCAACGCGTTCCTGGAGAAGCCCTTTGCGCCGGAGCGGCTGCTACAGACCGTGCAGGAGCTTCTGGCCCGAAAGATCTCGGTCCGCTTCTGGGGTGTCCGCGGCTCGATTCCCACCGCCTCGCGGGAGGCCGTCGGGTACGGAGGCAACACGCCCTGCGTGGAGGTCCGCATCAGCGGCGTCGACGACATCTACATCTTGGACGGCGGAACGGGCCTGCGGGAGCTGGGCCGCTCCTTGCGGGGGACCGAGGGGCCGGTTCATGGGTACCTCTGCTTCAGTCATTTTCACTGGGATCATATCCAAGGCCTCCCGTTCTTCGAGCCGGCGTACGCGTCGGGAAACGCCTTCACGCTCGTCGGCCCCGCCCAGCCCACGGCCGGCCTGATCCAGGTCCTGGGAGGGCAGATGGCCTCGGTCTATTTCCCCGTGGGCCTGGAGCAGTTCGGGGCCCACCTGGCATTTCAGGAGATTGACGAAGGAACGGTCATGCTGGGCGGGGTGCAGGTTGACACCCTGTCCTCCCTCCACCCGGGCCGGTCCCTGATCTACCGCCTGGTCCACGAGGGCAAGCGGGTGATCTACGCCACGGATAATGAACTCCCCGCGGGGTGGAAACAGGCCGGCGGTTCCGATGCGCACGAGGTGGAAAGATTCGCCCGCTTCTTCGCGGATGCCGACCTGCTCATCCACGACGCCCAGTACACGCCCGAGGAGCTCACGCATCGCCGGGGCTGGGGGCACTCCGCGTGGACGGACGCCCTGGACCTCGCCATGGTTGCCGGGGTGAAGCAGCTCGTCCTGTTCCATCACGACCCGGACCATTCCGACGCCTTCCTGGATGCCGTCGGCAACGCGGTCCAGGAGCGGATCGCCGGATCCACCCCTTCCATCGCCTGCCAAATGGCCCGGGAAGGAGCCCTCGTCAGCATCTGCGTCAAGCCCTGATCCTTTCCCGGGACGTCTCGTCCCTCCGCAGCCACCCGTCTTCCTGGCCAGTTGGGATCAGGCCTTTATCACTTTACAATATGGCGAGTTACGAGAGCTTGATCCCGTTGCCGCTCGGGTGGCCCGGATTTCTGTCACCGGCCGGCGGCTCGCTCTCCCGTTCCCAGGACGCGCGCGGCCAGGAAGTCGCGGATCGCCCTGGCGACCTCGCCCGGCCGCTCCAGGATCAGGTGATGGCAGGTTTCCGGGATCTCGCGGAGCGTGGAGCGAGGGAGGGCCCGTCGCATCGCGACTGCCGTCCGGCGGTCGAGGATGCTGCTCCGCTCCGCTCGCAGGATGAGGGTGGGGCAGCCGATCCTGGGCAGGAGGGGCCAGGCCACCAGCGGGACGATGCGCGAAAAGAACTCCCGGTCGGGTCCGATGCTCCACCGGCCGTGGCCGCGGTGCCGTGCAGAGTGCAGGGCGAGCGCCCGAAGCCGAGCCGGCGGCGCCACCGTCTCCGGCGGGATCAAACGAAAGGTCCGGGCCGCGGCGTGGCGGGACACGAACCGGCGCGGTGGTCGGGCGCCGATCTGGCGCATCTCCGCCAAACCGTCGGCCGAGATGTCGGGGGTCGCGTCAACGATGACCAGGCTGCGGACGCGGCGCGGATGCCAGGATGCGGCGAGCATGGCGACCTTGCCGCCCAGGGAATGTCCCACCAGGTCCAACGGTCCCATGCCCAGCCCGTCTGCAAAACTTACCACGGCCCGCACGAGATCCTCCATGCGGTATCGCGGGGGACGGGGCCACTCGCTCTTGCCGTGGCCGGGGAAATCCAGGGCCAGCAGGCGGAAGCGCCCCGCCATGCGGGGGCACACCCAGTCCCACCAGTGGGAATTGGCAGCTCCCCCGTGAAGGAGGATGAGGGGCGGTGCGCCTTTCGGCCCCCAGGCCGCGTAGTGCAGGCGGAGGCCGCCAACCCAGACCACTTCTTCCCGCCGCGGCCACGCCCCGTCGGTCTTCGACATGGAGTCCTCCTCGCGCGCCATGTTCCCGGAACGGCATGGTCCATCCCGAAGCGACGCCCATCATACCATATCGCCGCCCGCCGGCATCGGCATCGGGACAGGCGCTGGCTTCTCCGTCCGTGCGGCGTGACGCCGGAAGGCTTGCACATCGGGGCCCGGGGCATTACATTTCCGGAGGACGTTCCGCAGCCAGCGGAAGGCTTCATCGGTTTGCGGGCGGAGGATCGGCGGCTGCACCTTTCCCGATTGCCCGAACGCCGTCCCCGGCTGGCGCATCCCGCCGGAGGGGCCCGCTGGGCGGGTCAGCCTCGCCCCCGTTCAGAGGGGGGTCCGCGACTGCCCGTGCTGGCCCAAGCCTCTCCGGCCCCGCCCGGACAGGCTGCGCCCGAAGAGGTCGCGGACCTCGGGGCCGGAGGCGGCGAGGGGAGCAAGGTCTTCCTGTTCAACTGCGACTGCCACAGCTTCGAGGAGGTCATCGCCCAACTCCTGAAGGCGGTGCCCGGCATGACCCGCCCGCTGGCAGAGGAGCTGGCCTGGCGCGCCCACACGCACGGATTGACCGAGGTCTATCGTGGGAGCGCATCGGAGTGCGATCGCGTCGCCAAGGTCCTGGGAGAGACCGGGCTCATCGTGCAGGTCCTGTGATGGCGACGCCTCGCGCCTCGTCGCGCAGCCTGATATACTCGGGGCGCGTGCCTGCCCCCGCTCCGGTTGGACTCTTCACGCGAAAAGAAGGAGGGAGCCATGAGCTCGACCATCCCTGAGACATTCCGGGACCTGCTGACGAAGAAGACCTTTGCCCACCTGGCGACCATCATGTCGGATGGCAGCCCCCAGGTGACACCCGTGTGGTTCGATTTCGACGGGACGCACGTCCGGATCAATTCTGCCAAGGGGCGCGTCAAGGACAAGAACATGCGGCGCAATGGGCGGATCGCCTTGGCGATCCAGGATCCGGAGAACCCGTACCGCTACCTCGCGGTGCGAGGCCGGGTGGAAGAGATCACCGAGGCGGGCGCGGACGCCCACATTGATTCCTTGGCCAGGAAATACCTCGGCCAGGATCGGTACCCGTACCGCCAGCCGGGGGAAGTCCGGGTCATCTACCGTATCCGCCCGGAGCGCGTGTCATCCATGGGCTGATCCGCGTCAGGGCAGCCGAAGGGCTCCGGGCGGCCCGCGGAAAGAGGGGGGATCATGTCACTGGAGGCGCGCATCGTTCAGAACGCTGCCGACGCCATCATCGTGGCGGATGCATCGGGGAAGATCCGGCTGTGGAATGCCGGGGCGGAACGGCTGTTCGGGTTCTCAGCCGCCGAGGCCCTGGCCCAGTCGCTGGACATCATCATCCCGGAGGCCCAGCGGAAGCGGCACTGGGACGGGTATCAGCAGGTCATGCGGACCGGCGCGACCAAGTACGGGACGCAACTGCTGCGGGTCCCGGCCATCCGGAAGGACGGAAGCCGGCTCTCCATCGCTTTCACGGTGGGTCTCCTCAAAGACGCCGCCGGCTCCGTGGAGGGGATTTTTGCCGTGATGCGCGATGACACGCAGCGGTGGGAGACCGAGAAGGAGTTGCGAAAGCGGGTGGCCGAACTCGAGGGCGGAGCCCCTCGCGGCGCCCGCGCCTGAGAGTGTGTGAAGAAATCGTCACCGGACCGAGGGCCCGACTGTAACCTGTTGGTTCTCCGTGGGTGAAAATGCACTTGGCGTCGATTAGCCGATCTTTTCACACACTCTGACCTGAATTGACGGGCCCGGACTTCAGTGGTATCTTCCGTGCTCGGACACCCACAGCAGGAGGTCTGCCGAGGCAGGCATGCCGTTGCGGCTCTTCGGGGGGCAGGGTAGCGGTAGGGTTCGGGCATGTCCGGCGTGCGAGCGTGAAGTCGCGGCCGAAGCGACGTTCTGTCCCTCCTGCTATATGGTCTTTCGCCCCGAAGGCGCCGCGGAGCTTCGACAGCATCTTCGGGGCGGCCGGATTCCCGCGGATGTGTACCTGCTTCGCAAGATGCAGGCGGAGGATCCGAACACCGGGCCTGTCGTCCGCGAGTCTCCCGTCGTTCCCAGCCCATCACCGCCGGCCGAGCCCGTTGTCCCACGGGTCCCAGCACCTTCGCTCCCCGGACCGGTCGCTTCCCAGAAATCAAACCTCGCGGCCGCCCCCCCGCCTTCTGCTTCCAGGCCTCCGGCGGCTGCCCAAGCCCCCGCGGTCGAGACTGTCGAATCACCCCGCAGCGAGAGTGACACCGGAGGTGGGGCGCGCGCCTGGAAAGGAGCCCTGTCGCTCCTCAGGTTCGATTCCCCATTCCCGCCTCCAACCCATTCCGCGGACGAGGCGCCGGGGCTCCTCACGTGGATGCTGGAACGCGATCCCGTCATCCCGAACAACCTGGAACTGCTCGAGACCATCCACGCCGGGACTTTCCGGGACGGGTCCGCGGCGCAGCTGGGCTATCAACAGCATCTCCTCATCCAGATTGCCGACGACCTGTTGCTGCATTCCACCCAGGAGACGCTGAACACCCACCTGGGCCTTCTGGCGGCGGGCTACCGGCGGGCGGCGGGCGCGTACCACGCGGCCGCGCAGAAGGGGGAGAGGGAGAGAAACGTCGCCCTCTGGCAGATGGCGAGCACGGCCAGCCGGCTGCGGGTGGAAGCGTGGGTGTTTCGGACCCGCTATGGTGTGGCGCCCGACACCACGCGTCCTCGGCGATCGCGCGCCTCATGGGTCTCCGCAGACTGACACCTCCCAGGGGACCGGGGGATCGGGCTGGGCGGGCGGGTCGCAGCCCCGATGCCTCCGCATGGACTCCCGCCGATGTCGCGGCCAGAATGAAGACGCTGCCGGCGGACTTCACGAATGGAGCGGGGATCGCCCTGATGTGAGCGCAGTCCCCGCGGCCTCTCTCCGGCACGAGACCGCTCTTTCACGTCTCCCGCCCTCTCGGGCGCCAGGGTTTCAGCGCCCCGAGATCTTTTGTGGAATCTCCAGACAAGGAGGCCTCATGGACCAGGCAGAACGAGAACGCTACCTCGACATCATCCGATCGACGCCGGACCGGCTGAAAGCAGCGGTGGCGGGTGTCCCCCGGAAACTCCTCACATGGCGGCCGGCGCCCGGCAAGTGGTCCATCCACGAGATCGTGTGCCACATGCGCGACGCCGAACGGGATGGATGCTTGTATCGGTACCGCAAGATCCTGGCCGAAGACAATCCCATCCTCCCGGACGTGGACGGGGACAAGCTTGCCCTCGAGCGGCAATACGGGCGCATGAACCTCCGCGAGGTTGTGCGGGACTGGCGGACGGCGCGGAAAGACGTCCTGGCAGTCCTCAAGAAGGTCAAGGGGGAGCAGTGGCAGCGGATCGGGACCCACGAGTCGCTTGGCCCGATGTCGCTCGAGATCGTCCTGCAGCGGCAGGCGCTGGGAAACGACGAGGCCCACCTCGGCCAGATCGAGAACATCAAGAAGCGCCGGGACATTCTCGAGAAGCTCCAGGAGACGCCGAAGACCCTGATGGCTCTGTTGCGCGGGGTTCCCGATGAGGTCCTCCAGCGGAAGCCCGCGCCGGAGAAATGGTCCATGCTGGAGATCGCCTGCCACCTGCGGGACGTGGAGCGGCTCTTCCTCGAGCGCTATGCCAAGATGGCGAATCACGACCGGCCGGCGCTGCGGATGATCAATCAGGACGAGTTGGCGGTCGCCCTGAAATACAACCAGGACGAACCGGCGGCCGCCATCCGGGAGTTCCAGGCGCTCCGCGCGGAGACCATCGCCCTCCTGTCCGCGCTGGCGCATCAGTCGTGGCAGCGGATCGGCTTGCATCCCAAGCGGGGCGAATTCAGCATCGCCGCCCAGGCGGACATCCACGTGAACCACGATGCCAACCATCTGAACCAGATCCGCGCCCTGCGGGAAAGGTTCGGACCGGCACAGCCCACCTGAGAGGAGGTCAGGGGCTCGAAACAAGAGTAAGAAAAAGCTGGCGATGGCTGTGGCGCCCCAGATAGACTCCTCCTAGGAGACGGCTGACCGGCGGCGTCGCCGCGATCTCTCATCCCGGCCCCGATGTCATGGAGCGCAGGATGGTGTCGATAGCCGCGGCATCCCACGAGTATCCGAGGGGGAACCATTAATGCCCAGTCGCCTGACGTTCCGTCGGCTTTTCCGCAACTGGACCAGCCTGATCGGGGCCCTGATCGTCGGCATCAGCCTCACGGTCAACATCTTCCTGCTCATCGTTGACTTCCTGGCACCCCGCCAGAACCCATACGTTGGCATCGTCACGTACATGATCCTCCCGGGGATCACCCTGGCTGGACTGGCCGTTGTGTTCGTTGGAGCCGGGGTCCGCTACCACAAACTGCGTCACGGCCGTGAGGTTGTGGAACTCCCGCAGCTCGATCTCAACATACCTCGTCACCGCGTCATTCTGGGCACAACCTTCGTGCTGATCATCGGCTTCCTGGGGTTTTCCGCCGTGGGCGGGTATCAAGCTTATCATTTCAGCGATTCGGTGATGTTCTGCGGCCAGGCATGCCACACGGTGATGCATCCCGAGTTCACCGCCTACGAGAACTCGCCCCACGCTCGGGTCCCTTGCGTTGATTGCCACATCGGGCCGGGGGCGGAGTGGTTCGTGCGATCGAAACTCTCGGGCGCATACCAGGTGTATGCGACGCTATTCAACAAATACCCCCGGCCCATCCCCACGCCGATCAGTAACCTGCGCCCGGCACAGGAGACCTGTGAGCGGTGCCACTGGCCGGCAAAGTTCTGGGGGGAGCAGCTCGCCATCCGGATCCACTACGGCTCTAACAAGAGCAACACGCGCCGGGAAGTCCCGCTTCTGGTCAAGACTGGTGGGGGATCGATGAAGGGGCTGAGCCAGGGGATCCACTGGCATATGAACATCGCCAACAAGATCTGGTACGTGGCCACGGATAAGCGGCGTCAGGTAATTCCCTGGGTGCGAAGCGAGGAACCGAACGGGAAGGTCACCGAGTTCGTCTCTACGGTGAACCCGATCACCCAGGAGCAGCGCAAGAACGGCGAAATGCGGCGGATGGACTGCATGGACTGCCACAATCGCCCCAGCCATCGCTATCTGCCGCCGGGGCGCGCGCTGGACTCGTCTTTCCAGGCGGGCCGCATCCCCACCGATTTGCCTTACATCAAGAAAGTGGCAGTGGAGGCCATGGTCCAGCCCTTGGCCACCACGGCCGAGGCGAACCAGAAGATCGAACAGTACATCCGCGAGTTCTACGCCACGGAATATCCCTCCGTGGTCGAGCAGCACGGGGACAGGCTTCGGCCAGCCATTGAGGAGGTGAAGCGGGTCTATGGGCAGAACTTCTTCCCCGAGATGCGCGTCAACTGGCGAGATTATCCGGATGATATTGGGCACCGGGAGTTCCCCGGGTGCTTCCGGTGCCACGACGGCAAGCACCTGAGCAGCGACGGGCGCCTCATCCCGAAGGACTGCGACACCTGCCACGACTTCCTGGAAACGGGAAAGGATGGGAGCTTCATCCGGGTGGAGGCGACCCCCGCCTTCGCCCACCCTTGGAAGCTGGGCGGCAGGCACGCAGAGATCTTGTGCGGCGCGTGCCATACGGGGGGGCCAGCCAAGCCGGCCACCTGCCGCGGATGCCATAATATTCCTGCCACGGGCGCTCCGATGGCTGAGATGCAGTGCAAGCAGTGCCACCTCAAGGAACAACGCCGCGAGCCGCTGGCAAAATGCACGACGTGCCATTCGGGCCTGGGCGGCCTGCACACGGCCTCGACGCATAGCGGGGCCGGCTGCATCGCCTGCCATGCCCCGCACGCGTGGTCACCCGAGCCGCGGAAGGCGTGCCTGGCCTGCCATACCGACAAGGCGGACCACAATCCCGGGCCCGCCTGCGCCGAGTGCCACGAGTTCCGCGCCGCAGCGGGCGCGAAGGCCTCGACGAAGGCCGGTCCGCCCCCCATCACGTTCCCGGCCGATCCCGGCTCACCGGGACCCGTGACCTTCGAGCACGCGAAGCACATCGCCCAGGGCGCCCAGTGCCCCGACTGCCATCCCAAGCTGTTCAAGATGCAGAAGGGGAGCACCAAGTTCAGCATGGATGCCATGGCGGAGGGGAAGGCATGCGGCGCGTGCCACAACGGCCAGACGGCCTTCGCCGCGATGGATGGGGACAGATGCCTTACCTGCCATAAGGGTTCTTGATCGGCGGGTGGCAGCGAGGACAGGGCGCAGGGCCGCGCGTGCGGATCTTCTACGGGTGGGTCGTCGCCGGGGTCGTGTGCTTGTCGTGGGCGATCTCCGTTGGCCCCCGGCAGGCTTTCTCCGTGTTCCTGCCGGCTTTCCTCCAGGAGTTCAGTTCGAGCCGAACGGCCACCTCGGCCGTCTTTTCCATCCACATGACCGCGTATGCCCTGGGCGGCTGGGCGCTCGGGGCCCTGGTGGATCGTCTGGGCCCCCGACGCGTGATCGCCTGGTGCACCGCGACCTGGGCCATCACCCTCCTCCTGTGCGGCCTCACCCAGAACCTCTGGCAGCTCTACCTGGTCTATGGGGTGGTGGGGGGTATCGCCACCTCGGGCCTGGCTTACGTCTCCAACAACACCCTCGTCTCCCGGTGGTTCATCCGGTACCGGGGGATGGCCATGGGCATCTCGCAGGCCGGCGTGCCCCTGGGCGCTGCCGTCTTCGGGGTCTTGAGCCAGGCTGGCGTCGGGCGGTTCGGTTGGCGGTGGACCCACGTCGGATTCGGGCTGGTCGTGGCCGCGACGGCCCTGCCCCTGACCCTCAGCTTCATCCGGGACGACCCGAGCGAGAAAGGCCTTGCGCCGGATGGAATCCCGCCTGGGAGAGAGGGACGGCGGGGCGCGGTGTTCCCCACGTCGCCCCTTGAGGGCCGGGGCTTCACCGGCTCCGGCATTCCCCGGGGATTCTGGCCCGTGTTCGGGGCCAATATCCTGCGGGGGATGGTCATGTATGCGATCCTCGCCCACCAGGTCGTCTACTTGGTGGATGCAGGGTTCAGCAAGATGGCAGCCGCCTCCCTCTTCTCGCTGGGATCGTTCATCGCCGTGTTGTCGGGCCTTGCCGCCGGGGCCATCTCGGACCGGGTCGGACGCCCGCGGGCATATGCGGGGATCGCTGGCCTCTACGTCATCGCCTACGTGTCGCTCCTCCTCGTCCGCGATCCGTCCCGGACAGTGACGCTGGCCTTCTTCACCCTCGCCTGGGGGATGGCGGGGGGCGGCGGGCCCCCGGTGTTCGCCGCCTTCCTCTCGGACCGCCTCCAGGGTCCGCGCTTGGGGTATCTCTTGGGCCTGCAGAACATCGCCTTCGGCCTGGGGGCGATGCTCGGTCCGCTCCTGGCCGGGGCATTCTTCGACCTGCTGGGAGGGTACGCCGTCGCCTTCGTCCTGATGGCCGCCTCCGTGGTCGTCTCCTCGGTCATCGTCTCGGCTGCCGCCCGCCGCCCGCCGGAATGGCCGGGGTAACCCCTCATCCGCGTGCCACCACGGCCCACGGCATTTGCCGCGCTTGTCGTTGCAGCAGCCCCGGGCTCTTGGGCTCCTCGACTCCGGGGATCTCTCGATTGGGTGGTCATTCCGGGCATTGTTGCCCTTCCGAGGCATACGCTCATTTTGCTCTTGACCCGGGTGACGATCTGGGGTAGGAGTTTTCCGAATATTGAACTCAGTTTCAAATCCGGAACTTATCCCATGATCGGGTCCCAGCAATTGCCCGGGAATATTCCTTAGGCCTCCCGTTCCGGCCCGGGCGTGCGCACACCCCGGACGCTTCGCAAGCGAGGGAAATACCGGCCTATGAAAAGGCCCCCCTAGGTCTGGCTATGAGCACCGTGGAAAAGGTCTTTCAGGTCATCGAAGGGGTCGTCTCCCACCAAGAAAGGGGACTCTCGTTCTCCGGCGTCGTCGCTCGGACCAATCTCCCCAAGGCTAGTACCCACAGGATCCTTAAGTCTCTGGTACGCATGGGATACCTCAGATTTGACGCCGAGGTTGGGAGGTATTTCGGCGACCTCAAGCTGGCCTTCATCGGCTCCACGGTCACGTCCCATTTCGACCTGAAGGGCTACGTCCGCCCACACCTCCTGAAGTTGCAGGCCGAAACCAAGCATACCTGTAACCTCGGGGTCCTGAGCGGGGACGCCGGGGTCTACCTGGACAAGATCGAATCGCCTGAGGACTTCGGGATCAAGCTGTATTCCGCCATCGGCAAGCGGTTCCCGCTGCACTGTACGGGCATGGGGAAGGTCCTGCTCGCTGGAATGCATCCAACCGAGAGACGGAAGATCCTCGTCCGTGGACTCAAGGCCTTTACGCCTCGCACGATTACCGATCCCGTCGCCCTCGAGAGAGGGCTGGGGAAGGTGCGGGAGCGTGGGTATGCGGTCGACCGGGAGGAGATCACGCGAGGCATCATGTGCGTCGCGGCCCCGGTGGAAAACGGCGAGGGGGAAATCGTCGCGGCCATCAGCGCCACTTTCCCGGCTTACATTGATAAGGAACGAGGGATCGCCAAGGAGATCGAGGCCGTAACCCGCTGCGCGACAGCGGTCACAGATCTCCTCAAGGGGAAGGGCGGCTAGGCGCACATCGGCGGCCTCCAGGATGATGGGCGGTGGCCCAAACCATCGGGTTTCTCTCTTCAAGACAAACGGGGGTGCGGTATGGCAAACGCCTGGTTATTTCGCGGAACGAATCGCGTGCAAGGACGGAGACGGATCATTCACGAGTACAACACGGGCCTCGAGTTCCTCAGATACGGGCGGATTGTGCTGGGATCTGGCGGCGGCGAGGTGAAGGTGGAATCCGGGGACGAAGAGCTCGGCTTCGTCTGTCTGGCCGGAAAGGGGACCATCACGACGGACGGACAGACATTTCAGTTGGGCAAGTACGACGCCCTGTATCTCCCCAGGGACAGCCGATGCACCGTCGCCTCCAGTGAGTCTTTCGATGTCGCCGAGATGGCGTCACCGGCACGCAAGAAGTACCCCGTTCAGTATGTTCGCTTTGAGGAAGTCTTGAAGAATCCCAAGCTGGTGAACAAGGCGGGATTCGAGCCCTACGCCCGCACCATTCACACGCTGATCGGGGAGGCCAACGTCCAGGCCGCCCGGCTCCTGGCGGGCGTGACCTTCAGCAAGGACGGGAACTGGACCAGCTGGCCCCCCCACGACCACCACAAGGAGAAGGAAGAGATCTACCTCTACATCGATATGCCGGCGCCGAACTTCTCCCTGCACCTCAACTACACCGACGGGAAGGATATGGAGATGGTGGTGCCGGTGTGGGAGGGGGATGCTGTCGCCATCAAGAACGGCTATCACTACAACGTGGCCAGCCCGGGGACGACCACTGGGTTCCTCTGGATGATGGGGGCCGTGCGGGAGGAGAAGGACCGCGTCTTCACGCAAGTGACGGTGCAGCCGGAGTTCGACGGGCGGTTCAAGCTGTTTTAACCTGTCCTGACTCTCTGGAAGGAGGAGGGCCATGCCGCAGCAGAAGCCGAAGTATTACTATCACATCAAGGACATCCCCCTCGTTCCACTAACAGACAAGGTGGGGACCCGGTTCATCGCCGGGCAGAACATCCTGTGCAGCTTCATCGAGCAGCCGCCGGGAGCGACGTTCCCCCTCCACAAGCATCCGGCCGAGCAGATCCTGGTCATCCTGGAGGGCGGCGAGGAGCACATCTGCGGCGGGGAGAAGTTCACGATGAAGGCGGGGGATGTCTGCGTGCACCCGCCCAACGTGGAGCATGGCGGGCATACCCCCACCGGGTTCAAGGGCATCGACATCTTCGCGCCCCCGCGAGAGGATTATCTGGCGTTGATGAAGAAACACGGCCTCAAGTAGAGGAGGGCCATACCCGTGCAAGACTGGGGCTTCTACATGCCCACCCGGATCCGGTTCGGCTGGGGGCGGTTCAACGAGATTCGCCGGGTTGTGGACGAGTTGAACGGGAAGAAGGCCTTCGTCGTTACCGGGAAGGATTTTCCCAACCAGAGCGACGCTCTCGACAGGATGCTGAAGCATTTGCAGGGGCTGCCCCTGGAGGTATTCGCCGAGGCTGAGGAGAACCCTTCCATCGAGACGGTCGACCGGGGCGCGGAGAAATGCAGGGCAAGCCGGTGCGATGTCCTGATCGGTCTCGGCGGCGGGAGTGCGCTGGATGCCGCCAAGGCGATCGCCATGCTGCAGCGGAATCCCGGCTCCATCCGGGAATATCTCGATCAGGAGCGGGTGTGCCAAGCCAAAGGTTTGCCGGTGATCACCATCCCCACCACGGCCGGGACCGGCAGCGAGGTGACTCCTTTCACGGTGATCACCCATAAGGCCAAGCGGGCCAAGCCTGCCATTGCCCCGCCGCAGAACTTCCCGGACGTGGCGCTGGTCGATCCCGAGTTGACGATGAGCACGCCGCCCAAGGTCGCGGCGTCCACGGGCCTGGACGTCCTCTGCCAGGCGGTGGAGGGATTCTGGTCCACACAGGGGAATCCGGTGACGCGGTCACTGGCCACGCAAGGCATCCGGCTGGCTGTGGAGAATCTCGAGGCGGCCTGCTTGCGCAAGGACAAGGACGCTGTGGCTGCCATGGCGCTGGCGAGCCACCTCACCGGGATCCAGATGTCCAACATCGGCAACACCTGCATCCATCCGCTCTCGTACCCCGTCACGGTGGACTACGGTGTGCCGCACGGCTTCGCGTGCGCCCTCTTCCTCCCGGCGGTCATCCGGTTCAACGCGCCCGCTATCGGGGAGCGGTTCGCCGACCTGTTGCGGCTCCTGAACCTCCCCGGCATCGAGGCGTTCGCGCGGCGGGTGGAGGAGTTCATGGAGAAGCTGGGGGCCTTGCGGCGGCTCCGCGACGTCGGCGTCAAAGCCGAGGCCCTGCCCGACATGGTGAAGCGAGGCATGGGCCGGTCCACCGCCTGGAACCCGAAGCCGATGAGCGAGGAGGATCTTCTCCAGATCTGTCGGGCCGTGCTGTGACGTGCTTGGCGAAACACGCAGCGGAGAAAGGGAGGCTGGGGTCGCCAAGATGCGCCGGCGGATTTGGAGCGAAGAGGGCGTGCTCGCGGTGCAGGTCCTCCTTGTCCGGGTCGCTGGGGGACGGCCGAGGCCCAGGTCCTTCGGAGCAAGTTTGCGCACTTTGCCCATGGGAGCCAGCCGGGTCACCTGGCCGCCAAGACGTTCGCCGAGGCTCTGGAGAAACGGACCAATGGTCAAATCAGTGGTAGAGGAGGGAGCAGATCATCATGAGTCGCAGGGCTTCGCTCAAGCCCAGCCGGATGGCATGAGCCTCGCGGCGGACGCCGCTGCTGGCGTTGCGCCGAAGGTCTCGCGGGTGCGCTCCGGCCTCCGCATCATCGACACCGTTGCCGACGCGGTGCTCGTGGTCGCCCTCCTGGGTGAACTTGGGATCGTGCTCGCCAACGTACTGGCGCGGGCCTTCTTCACCACGTCCTTCCTGTGGGCCGACGAGATAGCCCACCTGGTGCTCTCGACGCTGGCGTTCGTCGGCGGCGCGGTCGCGTACCGTCGCCGCGAACACGCCTTCGTCCGCGTGGTGCTCAATCTGTTCCCGGAGCGGGTGCAACGCGGGTGCTTCGCCTTCGCCGATGTCCTGGCCCTGTTCCTCGCTGGCGTCACGGGGATCGCGTCGATCGGGTTCATGGAGTCGAACTGGAGCGAGCGCACGCCCATCTTCCAGGTGCCGTCAGCCACGATCGCGCTCCCGCTCACTGTGGGCTTGGCGCTGATCGCCCTCTACGCCGTGGACCATCTGCGACGCGAACATGGGATGAGGGCCTGGGCGGTGGGGGGATCTTTCGCCCTGGCGATGGTGATGGCGATGGCGGCGCGCCCCGTTTGGCTGCCATGGTTCACGGGCGACACCGCCATCATCGGCACCTTGGCCCTCTTCTTCCTCGCGATCCTCGCCGGCGTGCCCGTGGGATTCGTTCTGCTGCTTGCCACGGCGAACTACCTCTGGACCACAGGTGCCGCGTCCCTGGTGGCGCTCCCGCAGAGCATGGTGAGCGGCACCGGGAACTACATCCTCCTGGCGGTCCCTTTCTTTATTTTCGCCGGGTTGATCATGGAGCGGGGTGCCATCAGCCTGCGGCTGGTCCACTTTGCCCACACGCTCGTGGGGCACCTGCGGGGCGGCCTCCTTCAGGTCACAGTGGTCAGCATGTACATCGTCTCCGGCCTGTCCGGCTCCAAGCCCGCGGATGTGGCTGCCGTCGGCACGGTGATGCGTAACCAGCTGACCGAGCGCCACGGCGCGGGCGAGGGCACGGCCGTGCTGGCCGCCTCGGCGGTCATGGGCGAGACGGTGCCCCCCAGCATCGCCATGCTGATCGTGGGGTCGATCACCCAAGTGTCGGTGGCGGCGATGTTCATCGGAGGCCTCATCCCCGCAGTGGTGATTGCCCTCTGTCTCATGGCGCTCATCTATGTGCGGGCCCTGCGCGCCCGGATACCGCGCACGCCGCGCGTCCCGATCCGAGCGATGCTCCGGGCTGCGCTCACCGCGGTGCCACCGCTCTTGATGCCGGTGATACTGTTCGTTGGCATCCTCGCGGGGATCGCCACCCCGACGGAGGTGGCAGCTATCGCCGTCCTCTACGGCCTCGTGCTGGCGATGGGCGTCTATCGCGCGATGGACTGGCGGAGCTTCGTGCGCACGGTGATCGACACCGCGGCCATCACGGGCATGCTGATGTTCATCTTCGCCGCCTCCTCGGGCTTCTCCTGGACGCTCACGGTGGCCTACCTTCCGCAGCGTCTCGTCGCGCTGCTGCACACCATGCGGAACAGCACCACCGTCTTCATGGCTGGCTCGATCGTGCTCCTGATCGTGGTCGGCGTGCTCCTCGAGGGGCTGCCCTCGCTCAACGTGCTCGCGCCCCTGCTGATTCCCATTGCCGGGCAGGTCGGGGTGAGCCAGATCCATTACGCCCTGGTGCTGATCATCGCTATGGGCATCGGGGGCTTCATGCCGCTGGCGGGCGTGGGCTTCTACGTCTGCTGTGCCATCATGCAGACCGGCGTCGAGGAGGCCTCGCGCGCCATGGTGCCCTACCTGGTCGTGGTGATCATCGGCTTGCTCATCGTGGCGTTCGTGCCGTGGTTCACGCTCTTCCTGCCGCACTACTTCGGCTTTCGGGGGTAAGCGACAGCGCGCTAGGACGCGGAGGACCTCCCGCCGAAGTCCGGCGGGGATTAGAGAAGCGGGCGATGGGGGTACCCGGGTCACGGACGCGACCCGGGCGGAGAACAACAGCACCATCATCACAAAGGAGGGTCACATGGACCGCAGGACGTTTCTCAAGAGCAGCGTAGGCGTGGCCGGGCTGGCGCTGGGGGCCCCGTACGTGGCGCGGGCGGCGGCAGCCCCACTCACACTCCGGTTCGCACATTTCGGGGCGGAGGATCATCCCTCCAATATTGCAGCCAAGCAGTTCGCCGCCCGGGTCGAGTCTCGTACCGGCGGTGCGATCAAGATCAACATCTTCCCGAACAACCAACTCGGCGGCCCGCCGGAACAGGCCCAACAGATCAAGCTCGGCACCATCGACATGGGGCTGCCGACGCAGGGTCAGCTGCAGAACTACGAGAAGGCCTTCGCCGCGGTGATGCTGCCCTTCGTCTTCGACAGCTACGCCCACGTCTACCGCGTCCTCGACGGGCCGGCCATGGACTGGCTGGCGCCGCTCGCGGAGAAGCAAGGCTTCATCCTTTTGCGGAACTGGGAGTACGGCTTCCGCAACCTCACCAACAGCGTGCGCCCGATCAACGCTCCTGATGATGTGAAGGGGCTCAAGATCCGCACCCCGCCTGAGCTCCAGATCCAGGCGTCAATGGAAGCGCTCGGCGGCGTGGTCCAGGCGATCGCGTTTTCTGAACTCTACCTGGCGCTCGCGCAGAAGGTGGTCGACGGCGAGGAGAACCCGATCGCGGTGATCTTCTACAACAAGTACTACGAGGTGCAGAAGCACCTTGCGCTCACCCGTCACATCTACAACAACATGATCCACACGGTCAGCGCCATCACGTGGAAGAAGCTGAGTCCGGAGCAGCAGACGATTTTCCGCGAGGAGAGCAAGACAGCAGGCGATCTCATGCGCAAGCTGATCGTGGATGAGGAGACGGATCTGGTCAAGAAGCTGGAAGGCTTCGGCATGGCGGTGACGCGCCCCGACCTGGCCCCGTTCCGGGCCAAGATGGGTCCGGCCTATAAGCGGATTGCGGACTTCGCCGGAGAGGACAACGTGAAGAAGTTCCAAGGGCTCGCGGATCAGGGGCGCAAGGCCTGACCGTTGCTGTGCGCCTTAGAAGCGTCTGGGCCCGCCAGACATGCTGGTTCGGCTGCTTGACCCAGGGGATCGTCAGCGTGCGGCTGGCGGTCCCCACTTTCATGCGGCCGCCGGCACATCCGGGTAGCGGCCGTTCTCGCAGGCGAGGGGCGTTGGCATTACCGTGGGTGGCGAGAAGACGGAACCGGCGCGAGGCGATCCCGCAGAAGAACGCAAAGAACTGAGAGCCTGTGAAGAAATCGTCGCCGGGCCGACAGCCCGACTGTAACCTCGTGATTCTCCGCGGGTGAAAAATGCAATTCGCGCCGATTCGCCGGTATTTGCACACACCCTGAGATAGAATGTGGCGGGGCGGCATAGCCGAGGCGAGGGAGACGTGGCAATTCCGGACGTAATCCTCGGTCTCAACCCCGCCTTCACTGCAGCGACCACCCTCGACAACATGATGATGGCGCTGCTGGCGGAGCCAGTCGTCCTTTCGATCGCGCGCCGTCTGAACATTCCGTCCCTTCCCTTCCTGTTCACCGGGGTGATGGCTTCCGGCTCGGCGGCACAGCAACCGTCTGGCGCAGCCACGAGCACATCACCATTGATTTCATCCCCCAAGCCCTGGTCGGCACGCGGTCCGGTCGGGTGCTGGAGGTGGTCGTTTGCCTGCTGATTCTTGGGTTCTTGGCGGCCTTCACATGGCAGGGCTGGCTCTTCACGATTCAGGCGAGGGGCAACACGTCGCCAATGTTGACGATGCCCAGGCCGCTGTGGTATGCGGCGATCCCGGTATCTGGCCTGGTAATGATCGGGTACACCGTGTCGCGCATGCTGAAGGCCATCCGACCGGCCCCCCGGGATTCCAAGGCGATTTAGAAGCGACCATCCGGCCATCAGCGACAGGCCGATCAGTCAATCTGGCAATCAGAAACGCCGCGCCGCCCGACGAGACAGTCCTTCCTCGTTGCGGGCGGCAGCACGCAGTGAAGGCAAGAGGAGGTGATCGGGGTTCGCGGAGGGATTCTCGAAGCGTGACTCACCAGATCAGCAGGGGCATAGTCATCGAACAGGAGGGTACTTGATGTACAAGGCAAATAGAATAATCTTCATGGTCTCGGTGTTGGTAGCGATCGTCCTTCTTGTCGCGTCCTCGCCCGCCCTGGCGGCAAAGAAGATCATCAAGCTGTCCCACAGCCACCAGGCCGACTTCGCCTCGGAGATCCATACCGCGGCCTGGATTTTCCAGAAGTGGATCGAGGACAACTCCGACACGCTTGAGGTGAAGATCTATGCTGCGAACCAGCTCGGTGAGGAGCGGGCGGTATACGAGGCGATGCAGCTCGGCTCCGGGGCGACGGCGGTAATCAGCGGCACGGCGATCCTCAACAACTTCAGCAAGAAAACCGCTGTCCTGGACCTTCCGTTTATGTGGAAGAGCTACGACCACGCGCACCATGTCCTGGATGGCAAGGTCGGCGAGATTCTGGCGAAGGAGCTGGACAATTCAGGCTTCTATGTCCTGGCCTGGATGGATAGCTGGGGCTTCCGAAACGTCGTTACGTCCAAGAAGGAAGTGAAGGTGCCGGCTGACCTGAAAGGCCTGAAGATCAGGACCATCCCGACCCCAACCTACGTGGCGGCTCTTAACGCCATGGGCGCGAACGCAACCCCCATGGCCTTTGGCGAGGTGTACACCGCCATGCAAACCGGGGTCCTGGATGGATACGAACATGGGGCCGCGGTGACCAAAGCCCAGAAATTCTACGAGGTGGCGAAGTACATCGCTCTCACCCAGCACCTCTTCGGCCCTCTGGTGTTCGCCTACTCCAAGAAAGAGTGGAGTGGGCTCACCGAAAAGGAGAAGGCGGTCATCCTGGACGGGGCCAAGATGGCCCGGGACATCCAGCGGACGCTGGGGCCCCTGCGGGAGCAAGAGGCCTTTGACTTCCTTAAAGCTAAGGGGATGGTCATCCACAAGATCGACACCAGTGGGTTCCGCAAGAACGCCGTCGAGGTTCAAGACAAGATCGCCAAGGACATCGGGGCGACGGATCTTCTCGACATCATTCGGAAGACGGAGTAGGCTGCTAGGTGTGTGGCGGGGGGAGGTCCTGTGCCTCCCTCCGCCTCCGTGTAATTGGGCCGGGCAGACTCCGGCCCCCACTTCCCTCGGGAGAGCATCATGCTCGACAGGCTGCTAGCGGCCATGAACCGGATTTTCGAGGGGCTGATCGCGGTCCTCTTCTTTGCCATCGTTATCGTCGGAGGGTTGCAGGTCTTCAATCGCTTCGTGCTTAATCAGTCGCTGAGCTGGAGCGAGGAATTCATGGTCTATGCAAACGTCTGGATGGTCTTCCTGGCGATCCCGGTCGCCTACAGCCGGGGTTCCCACATCGGTATGAACCTGTTCGTGAAAGGGCTGTCCGCCCGCGCGCAGTCCGCGTTGGCGCTGGTCGTTGACCTCTTGTGGCTCGTGCTGGCGACAGCCATCGTGGTGTACACCTTCGTCGTGATGGGCGTGGCGAGCAATCAGACCAGCCCGGCCATGGGCCTCAGGATCGACCGGGTGTATCTGAGCCTGGTCGTAGGATGGTCCTATGTGGCCCTGTTGGCCCTGCGAAAGGTAGCGGGTGCGGTCCTGTTCCTCCGGTCAGGCCAGGCAACGGAAGGTGCCGCATGCTGATCGGCCTCTTCGTCGCCCTATTATTGCTGCTCTTCGGCGGGGCGCCGGTCCTGCTCGGCATCGGGATCGCCGGCCTCCTCGGCATGCTGCTGAGCCCCGGAGTCGTCCTGGCCATCTTCCCTCAGAAGATGTTTGCTATGCTGGATTCCTTCAGCCTTCTCGCCATGCCGTTCTTTATCCTGGCCGGGGAATTGATGTGCCAGGGGGGCATCAGCAAGAAGATGGTGGCATTCTCCGAAACCGTGGTCGGCCATCTGCGAGGCGGCCTGGGGCATGCCTCCGTGGTGGGCAGCATGATCTTCGCCGGGGTCTCCGGCTCGTCGGTTGCCGACACGTCGGCCATCGGCTCTATCCTGATCCCGTCCATGAAGGAGCGGGGATACAAACCGGGCTTTGCCGCATCCCTCCTGGCTGCCGCCGGAACCATCGGTCCCATCATCCCGCCCAGCATGACCATGATCATCTACGGCTCGATGACTGGGACCTCCATCGGTGGGCTCTTTCTGGCCGGCGTCATTCCGGGGATCATCATCGGCATCTTCCTCATGGCGACCATCTACGTTCACTCCTTCTTCCCACAATTCCCCGAGCTTCGAGTCACGACGGGGAAGTTCAGCTTCAAGCGGATGGTGAAAGCGCTGGCTCAGGTCTGGTCCGCCCTGCTCGCGCCCGTGATCATCCTGGGCGGCATCCTTTCCGGCGTCTTCACGGCAACCGAGGCGGGCGCGGTGGCCTGCTGGTATGCGTTCTTCGTCTCCTTCATCGTATACAAGTCGCTGAAACTTCGCGACCTGCCCAAGATCCTGGTGGACGCGGCCATCGTCACGACCACGGTGGTCGGGATCATCTCGGTCGCCGGCGCCTTCGGGTGGTTGCTCTCCTACCTCGATTTCAACGTGATCGTGCTGAACCTGCTCAAGAGCATCTCCAACGATCGGAACGTGATCCTGTTGCTCCTCCTGGGCGTCATCTTCATCATGGGGATGTTCATCGAGTCCCTGGCCGTCCTGATCATCCTGATTCCCGTCTGCACGTATGTCACCAAACAGTTCGGGTTCGATCCATTTCACTTCGGCCTCCTGATGACGATTGCCACCCAGATCGGCGCCGTCACGCCGCCCGTGGCGGTCCTGCTCTTCGTCGCCACCAGCATCGCGGGCTGCAAGTACGACGAGACGATCCGGTACTGCTACCCGTTCATCGCGGCGCTGGTCTTCGTGATGCTGCTGGTGGCCTTCGTCCCATGGACGGCCACCTATATCCCGCACCGCTTCTTGGGACCGTAACCGACCGGTTGGCGAAGGCGGAAGTTCGTTCACTCACACAGGGAAAGGCTTGCCATGCCAGATCTTATCCGTAGCTACGACAACAAGAATCAGCCGATCATTCTGCCCAGGGGCGGGCCGCTGTCCTCGACGTACTTCAACCTGGTCCGCCTGGGGCGCGGCCAGGAGTACCGGGCCAAGGTGGATGGGATTGAAACGCTGTACGCGGTGCTCTCGGGCAACGTTGACCTGGAGGCGGACGGCGCTCAGTTCCGTGGGGTCGGCCAGCGCAAGGACATCTGGTCGGGCAAGGGGGATTCGGTGTATGTCACGGCCGGCGCCACCGTTCGGGTGCGCGCCAACCAGGACGGCACGGAAGTCGCCGTCGCCGGAGGGGTGTGCGACCGCGCCTATCCGCCGTTCCGGATTCCCCCGGACGAGGTCGAGATGGTGGACGTGGGGTCGGTCGAAACGCGATCGCACCGGCGGATCTTCCACCTCCTGGGCCAGAATGGGCTGGGGCGGGCCGGGAACCTCCTGGTCAGCGAGTTGTACTGCGATGACGGGTGCTGGTCGGGATATCCGCCGCACAAGCACGACGAGGACCGGGGGACTGCGGAGACGGCCCATGAGGAGGTGTACCACTATCGCTTCCGGCCCGAGACCGGCTTTGGCGCGCAGCTCAGCTTCCAGCCGGACGGCTCCTCGACGTGCTTTATGACACGGCATGGCGATACCTTTCTGCTGGATCGGGGCTACCATCCGACGGTCACCTCACCGGGTCACGAGGAATACATCTTCACGATCCTCGTGGGGAAGCGGCAGCGCGGCCTCGTCCAGCATTTCAAGGAGGACTACCACTACTTGATGGGAAGGATTCCGGGCATCCGGGACATGGTGGAGAAGTTCAAATAGCCCGGAATCGAGGCGAAACACGGGGCAGTCACTCCCCTGGCGGAGTAGCGAGGAGGATCCGGGGCCGACCGCGTGCGAGCCGACACGCCGCCTGTTTGCAGGGGTGGCGGCGTGAGCGGGCAAGTCGAATTCCCGGACCGCACCATCGTGAGCCGCGGTGGGGAGAAGACGATGCACCTCCCCCCGGCCCTGGATTGGGTCTGGGCCAAGGATTCCCTGGCCGACAGCGGGATCCACCAGGCGCTGGCCCACTTCCTGGACTCTGTTCGCACCCGGTCGGCGCCGCTCACTTCCGGGGAAGATGCCTTCCTCACCCACGAGCTGGTGGACTGAACCTACCGCGCCTGCGGTCTCCCGCCCTGGCTCGAGCTGCTGCCCAAAGGCCCCCACTCACGCCTGCCCACCCCGGCCTTGACATTTGTATAGACATCTATAGTAGAATCCAGCCCTTCCCGTCGGAGGAGCACCCATATGGCCGTGCGTTCCCGCACGGCAGCAAGAAGGCACAGCGGTCTGTGAGGAAAGGGCAATGGACCTCCAATTAAAAGGAAAAGTCGCGCTGGTCACAGGCGCGGCAAGGGGTATCGGGCGCGGGATCGCCCTTACTCTGGCCCAAGAGGGAGCTCAACTCGCGGTCAACTACGTCAATCGTGCGGACGCCGCTGAGGAGGTCATCAAGATCATCCGAGACCGCGGCGGCGACGCCTTAGCCATCCAGGCGGATATCGGCCGGTATGCAGAGGCGGAGCGCCTCGTGGCTGCATCCCTGAAGCGATTCGGTCGGATTGACATCCTGGTCAACAACGCCGGGATCGTGAGCCGGAAACCGATCCTCGAGGTCCCTCTGGACGAATGGGACCGGGTGGTCCACACGAACTTCTACGGCTGCTTCCATTGCTCTCGCCTCGTGGGTCAACACATGGTGGCCCGGGGCGGCGGCGGCAAGATCATCAACATCTCTTCGATCCACGGCCGCGTCGCCAAGGCGGGCATGGGTCCCTACTGCGCCACCAAGGCGGCCATTGACATGTTCAGCAAGCAGCTTGCCGTCGAGCTGGCCCCGCACCGGATCAACGTCAACGTCGTTGCCTCCGGGACGATCACCACCGACATCAACATCCCGCTGTACAAGAGCACCCGGCCCGAGGACATCGCGCTGCGCCAGGCCGTACTCGCGCGCGTGCCCTGGGGCGTCATCGGAGACCCCGAGGATATCGGGCGCGCCGTGGCCTTCCTGGCCTCCGATGCCGCCCGGTACATCACTGGGGCCGTGTTGTACGTGGATGGGGGGTACACGGCGGAGGGGACGCCGCGCGTCGCATCCGGCGTGCAAGTTCCGTAACCCCTGATCTCGCGCGCCTCACCGTCTCGAGAGAGGACACGATGACGCACTGGACTATCACGATGCTGGATACAGGGACTCAGACCCAGGACAAGGGGGTAATGACCTACCTGACCGATATGGGTCAGCCGATCCAGATCCCCGTCACTGTGGCCCTGATCGAAGGGCCCGAGAAGATCCTGGTGGACACCAGCTTCCTGTCGGTTGAACGAACCTGGCAGATCCGGCGTCGGAAGATCACCCGTGCTCCCTCTCAGGAGCTGGCGGCGGCACTCGCCTCGGCCGGAGCCCGCTCGGAGGAGATCACGACCGTTGTTCTCACTCACCTGCACTACGACCACGCAGGTAACAACCAGTTGTTTCCGAAGGCTCGCTTTTTTGTCCAGCGGGAAGAGCTGCGCTATGCCCTGGCCCCGACCTCCTTTGACGCCACGGCGTACTTCGCACCTAGCCTGGGCATCACCCCCGACTATCTGGGGACCAAGTTCGAGCTCCTGGACGGCGATGCCGAGATCGCCGACGGGGTCCGAGTGATCACCACGCCGGGACACACCCCCGGCCACCAGTCGGTCGTGGTGGATACCGCGGGCGGACGGTACTGCATCGCCGGCGATGCCGTCATGTGGTACGAGAACATGGACAAGCGCATCCCTCCCGGGATCCACACCTCGATGATCGAATGCATGGTGTCTCTCGAGCGAATCGCCCGGGAAGCGGACCACGTCCTTCCCGGTCATGATCCAAAGGTTTTTGCTCGGAAGCCTGCCCGGTTCCCGTGAGGAGATCGACGGGCGTCGAGGAGGAGCCCGAGATCAGGCATAGCACATGGGAGGATTACGCACTCTCTTGGTGGGTTCTTTAGATGAGAGGAGGAGGCACATGGGGAAGGGATTGGCATTGGCGGTCGCCGTAGCCCTTATCTTGACGATAGGGGTCGCATCTGGAACTGCCCTAGCTGCTGACAAGATCATCATGAGAGTCGCCACCGGCACCGCGCCCGACCATCCGGAGAACGTCGGCGCCAACAAGTTCAAGGAGATCTTGGAAGGGAAGAGCAACGGCAGAGTGGAGGTCCACGTCCATCCCGCCGGCCAGCTCGGCTCACAGCGCGACTTCGTTGAGGCGCTGCGCTCGGGCACGCTGGAAATCACCATGGTCACAATCGGCTTCTACTCCGCGTACGATCCCCTGCTGAATATTTTCGAGTTGCCGTACCTGTTCCGCGACCGTGACCACGCCTACCGAGTTGTGGACGGACCAGTAGGCACCCAGATCAAGGACCGGGTCAACAAGAAGGGCGTGCACGTGATGGCGTTCTGGGAGGCGGGACTCCGCTACGTAACCAACAACGTGCGCCCCATCAATACGCCAGATGACCTGAAGGGTCTCAAGATCCGCGTTCCGGAGTCGAAGGTCAACATCGACACCTTCAAAGCCTTCGGGGCGAACCCGGCCCCGCTGCCCTTCACGGAAGTCTACATGGCCTTGAAGCAAGGCGTGTTCGATGGCCAGGAGAATCCTCCGTCCAACATCTATCAGTCGAAGTTGTACGAGGCGCAGAAGTACCTCTCTCTGACGGGGCACCAGTTCCTGGTCCACATGTTCATGTATAGCGGTCAATTGTGGGACAAGCTGCCGGCCGACATTCAGAAGATGACTGAGGAGTCTGCGATTGAGGCCGGAAAGTTCCAGCGCGATTACACTTGGCAGCAAGATACCAAGTTGGTGACCGCACTAAAAGAAGTCGGGATGCAGGTCAACTCTGTGGACAAACAGGCCTTCATAGAGAAGGCCAAGCCGCTGTACGCCGAATACGCAAAGTTGTATGGGGACGACGCCAAGAGGTTTATCGATCAGATCCAGGCGGTCAAATAGAGAGGCGGAACTCGTTGCTAGCCTGGGATGCGGCCGGTCGGGCCCCGATCGGCCGCATCCACGTGCAGTCACGCCGTAAGTCAAGGGCGGCAGAACAGGATGGCAATTCGCGGAGGATGGATGACCGCGTGGGGTAGGAGTCGCGGCAATTCGCGTCACGACAGACACGAAAGGCTCGCTCGCCGATAGGAGTTACGACGGATGCTCAAGGCGGAAGCGGGAGAGTCCCTACCCCCCGCGCACGGGGTCCCTGGTAGCACCGTCCATGGTGCCGCGGCCACAGGCAGCCTTGGCAGAATGCAGCGGTGGGTGAACACCGTGCTCGACGTGCTGCTGGCGATCGCCCTGCTTAGTCAGTTGGCTATCATGTTCACCAACGTGGTCACGCGGTATTTGTTCGACTATCAGACCATCTGGGGCCAAGAAATCTCCATGATCACGTTGACGATGATCGCCTTTCTCGGGGGAGCGGTTGCTTACTCGCGGAACAAACACATGGCGGTTGAAGTACTCACGAAAACGTTCCCTGAAAGCTGGCGCAGATTCCTTGAGGCGAGTGTTGATTGGCTCATCCTGTTCCTGGCTGCCATGGTGGGCTGGCTCTCGCTCCCGCTAGTCAAATCGCGTCTGGAAATGTTGTCGCCGATTATCGGCATGCCGGAGGCCTGGTTCATGATGCCTCTGCCGGTGGGGATGGCGCTGATGGTAGTAATCGCCGTCCAGCGGTTGTGGGCTCGGTCGAGGAGGAGCGTGATTGCGTCGGGCGTCACGATTGCCGGGCTGCTTGCCGTGCTCATAACCGCCCGGAACATGTCGGGCCCTTGGGGTGTGCATGCGTTGGTCCTGTGGCTGACGTTCGGCGCGTTCTTCGTTCTGCTGGCCATCGGTGTCCCCATCGGCTTCGTGCTGGCGATGACAGCAATGTTTTTCCTCTATGCTTCAGGGCAAGCCCCCATCAAATCGGTGCCCCAGACCATGTACGGCGGCATCTTGGGGTATGTGCTGCTTACAATCCCGTTCTTTGTCTACGCCGGGTTTATCATGACCGAAGGCGGGCTGAGCCGGCGGCTGGCGGACTGTGTCATCGCGCTGATCGGCCGTTTGCCCGGCGGGTTGTTGCAGGTCATCGTCGTGGCTATGTATATCGTTTCCGGAATTTCCGGTTCCAAAGTGGCCGACGTGGCAGCCGTCGGATCAACCATGAAAGGGATGTTGAGAGCGGGCGGATACAACATGGGGGAAGCGGCCGCGGTGCTGGCCGCTTCGGCGATCATGGGGGAAACGGTTCCGCCCAGTTTCCCGATGCTGGTTTTGGGTTCGATCACTGCGCTCTCGGTCGGCGCGCTGTTCATGGCCGGTCTGCTGCCAGCCGCTTTCATGGCAGTGTGGCTCATGATTCTCGTCCATGTCCGTGCCCGCAAGCTTGGCATGCCGGCCGGCATGAAGGTGCCAGCGAGGGAGGCGGTGCGGGCCACCCTGATCGCCCTTCCATCGCTTGCCGTACCGATTTTCTTGATTGGTGGCATCATGGCTGGAGTAGCGACTCCTACGGAAATATCATCCGCGGCTGTTGTCTATGCCCTGGCTCTGGCTGTGATCTTTTATAAGGAAATGGGGGCGCGGTCGTTCTGGGAAACAGTGGTCCAGACTTGCACCACTTCGGGGATGATCCTGTTCATTATCAGTGCTGCCTTCGGATTCTCCTGGTCGTTAGCGGTCGTTAACTTGCCAGACAAGATTGGCTCCGCGCTCCTGGCCGTCGGCGGCCAGACCTGGCTCTTCTTGTTGGGGTCAGTAATCACGCTTGTAGTCACGGGAGCGCTTCTCGAAGGACTCCCCGCGCTGCTGATATTCGCGCCGATGCTGATGCCAATAGCGGTCAAGCTGGGTATTCATCCCCTGCAATACGGCATTGTCCTCATCATCGCCATGGGATTTGGAACTTTCTCCCCGCCGATCGGCATCGGAATTTACGTTACCTGCGGCATAGCCGAGACCAGTATGGAAGACATCACCCGGCGGCTGACCCCGTATTTGATTGTTCTGTTCTTCGGGATGCTTGCGGTGACCTTTGTTCCGTGGTTCAGCCTGGTCATACCGAGGATGCTGCATATGGCCAACTGAAAGACTGCCGCCAGCAGGAAGATAATCTATGGACCGCATCGTCTCCATAAGCACCATGGCCTTCGACGGCTATTCGCTGGAGACCGCCCTGGACGAGTTGGCGGGCCTGGGCGTGCGCTACGTCGAGCCCGCCAGCGTGGACAAGGTGTTCCAACACCTGGTGGAGGAGGATTTCTGCGATGCTCGCGCTGCGTGGCTGAAGGACCAAATGGCCGGACGCGGTCTGTCGTGCGTCTCGCTCTCCGCCCACATGGATCTCTCCCGGCCGGATTCGGTGGACCGGTTCTACCGCCGGCTGGAGTTCGCCCGCGGCATCGGGGCGCGGATCGTGAACACCATCGCCGGACCGATTACGGGCCTAGAAGGATTCCGAGCCAATATCCCATCCATCGGGAGGCGGGCGGCCGAGCTGGGCCTCACCTTGGCGCTGGAAAATCACGGGGACCTGGTGGATCGCGGGCGACAGATCGTAGAGTTCATCGAGCGGATCGGAATCCCTGCCGTTCGGTTGAACTATGACACCGGGAATGCCTGGTACTACGCGAAGGGGAAGCTCGACCCTACGGCGGAGCTGGCCGAGGTGGCGTCGGTCGCCGCCCACGTTCATCTGAAGGATCCGCGGGTGGATGACGGGGTGATGCGCTGGGTGGCCCTGGGAGAAGGGATCCTGGATCTTCCGGCTATCGGTCGCATCTTGCGCGGCAGGATCTCCACGATCCCAGTGAGCATCGAGTTGTCCCTCCGCCAGCGATCGAAGGATTTCGAGCCGCGCTGGCGGACGCCAGAGGTGCCATCGCTATCAGAGATCCGAGGATCGATCGCCCGTTCGCTGATGTCCCTGCAGGCTGTCTTGGCGTAGTCTGAAGCGTTCACCCATTCGGGGCGGGGGAGCCGTGCGGCCCGAGGACAGGTTCATTCCCGTCTACTACCGGTTGGAGAAGTATGTCCGCGATCAGATCCTTTCGGGGGCCCTGCGGCCCGGGGACCTCGTCGCGCCCGAATCCCAGCTTGCCCAGCAGTTCCGCGCGAGTCGCATGACCGTCCGGCAGGCCCTCTCACGGTTGGTATTCGACGGGCTGGTTGTGCGGCATCGGGGCCGGGGGACTTTCGTTGCCCAGCCCCGCCTGGAGCATACCTACATCTTCCCGAGCTTCGAGGAAGAAATGCAGGCGCGAGGGGCCCGGACCTCCCACAAGCTTCTGGACATGCGGACTGTCAGGGCTGAGGGCAAGGTCGCGGAAAGCCTCGGCGTTCCCGAGGGGACGCCGATCACGATGCTACAGCGGCAGCGCCTCGTGGATGGGCAGGTTGTAGGTTACGAGCTCCGCTACCTGCCCAAGCGCATCGGTGAGGCGCTCACGCAGGACGAGATCCATAGCCAGCCGATGGTCGGGGCGGTGATGCGCATCCTCGGGAAAACCCATACTCGCCTGAGCCTGCGAGTGAGTTCTTCAGTGGTCCGCCGAGAGGAAGCTAAGATCCTAGAGACAAAGGTCGGCACCCCGGTCCTCGTCCGCGAGCACATCTGGTACGTGGAACCGGACGGGCCGGTTCAGTACGGGAAGTCCATCTTCCGTGGCGACCGCTACCAGATGTGTCTCGAGTTCACGTCGGTTCCACCTGCCCCCTGAGAAGCCGTCCCTCCCCTGCTGGTGAAGGGATCCGGCGTCCAGGCGTTCAGGCGATCAGGCAATCCGGCGATTGCGGGCATCAGATGGCCCGGCTGTCCGATGCCAGGTGGTCACCTTGTGGGGGGCGCATGCGCATCATTGACCTGACGCTGGAGCTGGCCGACGGACTGCAGACCCATCCGGTTCATCCCCGCTGCGTGGTGAGCGAGTTCGCCAGCCACGCGGGGACGGCTTCCCGCTTCCGACCGCCCTGCCAGGGATTCGCCTCGCGAATCCTGATGCTCTCCGACCACATCGGGACGCACGTGGATTCGCCGTTCCACTTCGTCCCCGCGCGAGGGGCATCGAGGCTCTCGGATGCGATCTGGCCAGTCCGGATGATCCGAAGGACCTTACGCGGCCTGTGCACATGATCCTGCTCGGGCAGGGGATCCTGATCATGGAGCACGTTGCTCACCTCGAGACTTTGCCAGCGTCCCGTTTCCAGTTCGTCGGGGTACCGTTGCGGATCCGCGGGGCCACGGGATCACCCATCCGCGCCATGGCCATCTTCGAGTGAGGAAGGAGGAACGGATGAGCCTACCAACCATCGCCATCACCATGGGGGACCCGGCCGGCATCGGCCCGGAGATCGTGGCCCGCGCACTGGGAGAGGCAGAGATCCGGGCGGCCTGCCAGCCGGTCGTCGTGGGCGATCCCCGGATCCTGGGGCGGGCCCTCGAGTTGGTGAAAAGCCCGCTCCGAGTCCGCACGGTGCAGGGTGTCCGCGGCGTCGGCGCCGATCCCGGATCGCTGGATGTCCTCCCGGCAGGCGAAATCGATCCGACCACGCTCAAGCCCGGTACGCTGGACGCCCGCTGGGGTCACTCCGAGGCCGCCTGCGTCCGGCGGGCGGTGGCCGCCGCCCAGGCGGGCGACGTGGCCGGCATCGTCTCCGCGCCCCTGAACAAGGAAACCTTCCACATGGCCGGCTACACGGCCATGGATGACATGACCTACTTCCAGGAGTGCTTCAAGTCGCCGGATGCCTACCAGGTGGGCGAGGTGGCCGGCCTGTGGACCACGCCCGTCACCTTCCATGTCCCGTTCCGCGCGATCCCGGACCTCATCACCAAGGCGGCCGTCCTGCAGAAGATCCGGACCCTGCACAGGGTGATGACGGCTGCCAAGGTCAGCCCCGTGAAGATCGGGGTCGCCGCCCTGAACGTGCACGCCGGCGAGGGGGGGATGTTCGGCCGGGAGGAGATTGACGCGATCGGCCCCGCCATCCAGGAGGCCAGGGCCGAGGGGTTGGACGTCGTCGGGCCCATTCCTGCCGACAGCTTCTTCCCCCTGGCGTTGCGCGGGGATTTCCGGGGTATGGTGTTCATGTACCATGACCAGGCCAACATCGGGCGGAAAATCATCGGACGGGACCAGCCGGGCGTAAGCTTGTTCCTCGGCATGCCGGCGCCTGTCGTAACCGTGCCCCACGGGACGGCGTACGACATCGCGTGGAGGGGGGTGGCCAAGCACTCCATGATCGTTCGGGCCATTACCATGGCTGCGGCATTGGCCGCGTCCGAATAAGGGGAGCAGGGGGGCGCATCCCCTGGAGGGGGTGGGAGGTTGCCAATGAAGCTCGCAGGCAAGGTCGCCGTCGTCACGGGGGTGACGAGCGAGATCGGCAAGGCCATCGCCTTGCGGCTGGCGAGCGTCGCGGACTGCGCGGCGGCGGTGGCCCACCTCGCCTCACCGGACATGGATTACGTGACCGGGCAGATCCTGTACGTGGACGGTGGCTTCCTGAGCGCCGGCGTCATTGCCCGCTAGCGTGCCCGCTGGCCAGGATGGCCGACCGGGCTCAAGACTCAGAGTGTGTGAAAATATCGGCGAATCGGCGGCAAGCGCATTTTTCACCCACGGAGAATCAAGAGGTTACAGTCGGGCTCTCGGCCCGGCGACGATTTCTTCACACACTCTGAGGAGTCTGACCCCCTATGCTGCCCACCAATTGTTTCCACAATCAAAAGGCCGGGAAGCCTGCTGCCTCCCGGCCTTCTCTCTTCCCGTCCTCCAGCCCTCTCGCCTATTCGTCCCCCGCCCAGCGGCGGCCCCGCCACGGACTCAGCCCTGCTGCGGTCGCGTCCCCCGCCGGGGCGTCGCCTCCCCCGGCTTCGGGTCGGGGCCGCCACTGGACCAGGGCCCGCGGCGCGGCGAATCGGAGGCACGCCCCCGCCCAACCAGCCCCGCGACAGCGCTCGGCCCGGTCCCGACGGGCGGCCGGGAGACCTCACTCCGACCAGCCTGCCGGAACGTCGGGACGGGCGCCCAGGCTCCCCACGTTGCCCCCCACCCGACCAGTTTCGCGGGCGATTTTCCTTCAAATCCTGCATCGGGCGTTCGGGGATCGCCCACGGTACCCATGCCGCTCCGCAGTCCCGGCCACGGCCGCGCCGGGAGCGGGGAGCCACGGCCCGAGCTCCCGGGGGGCACGCCGGCCGCGCGGTCAACGAATCTACAGAGTTAGCGCAGTGGCCAGGCCCATGGCACCCGCACTGG